>Ga0209987_10000190_pt1 | contig 29729 bp, 26 predicted proteins | sample N074metaG_FD_182134 | JGI IMG/M metagenome (GOLD analysis project Ga0209987, IMG submission 182134) | Deep subsurface microbial communities from Kermadec Trench to uncover new lineages of life (NeLLi) - N074 metaG (SPAdes) (version 2) | ecosystem: Environmental > Aquatic > Marine > Ocean trench...
GGCTATAGAGCTTCAGAAGTTCGGGTAGACGAATGACCGCTTATGGCCGAAAGCGGACACACGCGTATGAATACGTTAGTCATACCAGAATCCCTAAACACGCAAATGACCTGCAATGAGCCGTCGGGTGGTGCAGAATTTATATGCAAAGCACCTGGTTAGTAACCAAATGGTCGGGAGTTCGCACCGACGAGCGAAGCGAGGACAGGCCGAAGGCCCATCTCTCCCCCAAACAATTTCATCACGGAAAAATCAGGCTAACCTCAGGTTAACCTCAGGCTTCAAGTTCTCGTCGCGACGAGAATCACCGTAACCAAAATCCCGTAATCGGCAGAGATTCGGTGCAGACAGATGGATACGGAAAGCATTTCGCAGATGATTCAAGGGAAGGCGCGACGTTTCGACTCGAAACTGGCGCTTTGCCTGCATGGTGGCGACTCTGAAGAAAAATATACCTATCGGGCCCTCGACGAAGCCTCCGGCCGGCTGGCCACGGGCTTCGTCAGGTTCGGTCTGAACCCCGGCGATCGTGTCGCGGTGCTGAGCGAGTCTCGGCCACGTTGGGGCATGGTGTTTTTCGCGACGATCCGGGCCGGTGCGATCGTCGTGCCACTTGATACGTGGCAGACGGCCAACGAACTCGACGCCGTCCTCGCCGACGCCAGACCGAAGTTGCTGTTGGTCTCCCGCGGCCAGGAGAAAACAGCCGCAGGACTCGTGCGTGCGTATGCCACTGACATTAAGGTGTTGAGTATTGAGCCCGACTCGGCAGAATCGGCCTTTATATCAATTGACGATATTTCCAGCTCCGAAATCGGCCCTTGCGTCGAGCGCAATGCGGCTGATGCCGCGGTACTTACCTACACTTCCGGAACGATGGGCAGCGCCAAGGGCGTCGTAACGACTTGCGGCAATCTTCTGTATCAAATTCGCAGCTCACGCCAAGTCATGCTGATCGATTCACGTTGCGCGGCCGTATCGATATTGCCGCTCAGTCATCTGTTCGAGCTGACGGCCGGATTCCTCGGTGTGCTCTACGGCGGCGGTCGCGTTTGTTACTGTAACAGCCTGCTACCGCACGAGATCGTCGCTGCGATGCGAGAGCAAAAAGTCACGGGCATGGTCACCGTACCGTTGTTCTTGAAGCTGTTCGCGCGTGCGATCCGTACGGAGATCGAAAAACAGCCATTGTGGAGACGATCGGTTTTCAATGTGTTTCGCCGCGTGTCTCCTTTATTGCCGCTGAAGCAGAGACGGCGTTTGTTCGCAAAATTACACAGCAGCTTTGGTGGTCAACTGGAGTATTTCGTTTGCGGCGGTGCGCCACTAGACATTAATACTATAAATTTCTTCGAGAGCATCGGCCTGCCCGTCTACCAGGGCTACGGCCTTGCTGAGACCAGCCCCGTCATTGCAACGAACGGGCCCACAGCGAACCGGACCGGTTCGGTCGGGAAACCACTGCCCGGGATTCAAGTAAAGATTGCCGACGACGGCGAGATTCTGACGCGTGGGCCGCACGTCATGCTTGGCTACTTCGGCAATGACGAGCTGACGGCGAGCGTGATCGATGCAGACGGTTGGCTGCACACAGGCGACATCGGTCATCTGGACAGCGACGGTTTCCTGTTCATTTCCGGGCGCAAGAAAAACTTGATCGTGCTCGGCAGCGGCAAGAAAGTGCAGCCAGAAGAACTCGAAGCCGTTCTCTTCGAGCATCCCGATATCGAGGAAGGCTGCATCGTCGGCGCGGTTGCGAGTGAAGGCCTGATGAAAGACTCGGAGGAAGTCTGCGCAATCGTCGTCGCGAGCGATGCGGCCGTCCAGCGCTGCGCCGAGCGTTGCGAGGACCTCGGCGACACGGTTCGACGTGCCATCAAACACCAGGCGCTCAAAGTTTCGCCAGGCAAGCGTCCCACGCGCATCGTCCTGCGCACGGAACCCTTGCCGCGAACCTCGACACGCAAGGTTCGCCGTCCGAATGTTCGTCAATGGCTCTCTGAGGAGGCAGCGCTGACATGATCTCATTTCCGCTACTCGTCCTGGTCCTCTGCAACTTCATCGCAATCGGCCTGTTGCCGATACTGTTCTTCCGCCGCGATGGGGAGATCAACCTGCGTTGGCTGGCGATCGGCGCGCCGTTCTTCGTCGTGCCGGCGGCGCTGCTTCTGGGCCAAGTCGGCTTGCTTGATGCGCTGTATCTTGCGCAAGGTCAGGTGCTCATCGCGATGCAGCTTATCGCGGTTCTGCTCAGTATCATTTCGGTCGCGCTGATCGCGATGACCGTCGGCACTCACCGCGTGCCCCTGGCACTTTGGCACCAGGACAATGATGCCCCGGTGCAACTGGTCACATGGGGTCCGTACGCGCGAATCCGCCATCCGTTCTACACGAGTTTTCTCCTGGCATTCGCGGCCGCTGTGCTCGCGTTGCCGCATGCGCTGACGGCCGCCTGCCTTATCTATAGTGTCGTGGCACTCTCGATCACCGCACGGCGCGAAGAACGGCGCCTCGCAGCGTCCGAGTTCGGAGCGGAGTATTGCGAGTACATGGCCATCACAGGCCAATTCTTGCCGAGGCTCATGTCATGAGTGACGTATACGTGAGTCATCTTGCGAGTGCACTCGGGAGCGCCACGCAGACCGTCGAACAGGCCGAAGCGGCCAATCAGCTGGTTTCGAACGCCAAGGCGCTGCGCGACGCCGGCTTCGAGTCACACCATGTGTGCCCTGTCGATGAGAACAGCTATCAGTTGGCTGCCCGGGCATTCACGGAGAGTGGCATCGACGCGGGGACGATCGATGCGATCATCTACAGCACCTGTTTGCCGGTCAATGGCAATATTTGCGATGTAACAAAGTTCGATTGTAGTCGCGACGTCAAGCATCTCATGCACTTTCCGGCGAGCGAACTGCAGGCGGAATTCGGCATGCGGAACGCCTTCGTTATTGGTCTCAACCAGCAGGCCTGCACCGGTATGCTCGGCGCGCTCCGCCTTGCACGCAATATGCTTCGCGGTGAGGAGAGCCTGGAGCGCATCCTCTGCATTACCGCCGACCGCTTCCCGCAAAATGCCAAGTATGAGCAGTCGTACAACCTGATCTCCGATGGCGCGGCGGTGTGCCTGTTGTCACGAGAGCCGCAGGGCTTCCGTTTAGTCGATGTGCATCACATCACCAATGGCGCGATGGTCGATGCCACTGATGATGAAACCGTCGGCAGCTATTTCAATTACACCTGTCGCTTGATCGAGGAGGCGCTCGAGCGTGTTGGCACGGTGCTGTCAGAGATACGTTGGGTCGTCCCGCAGAACACCAATCGAAAAGCGTGGCAAATCCTGAGTCGCTTACTCGGACTTGAGCCGTCGCAAGCGTACTTTCCATCGATGGCAACGACGGGCCACGTCATCAGCGCCGATAACATCATCAATCTTGCGGCATTGCGGGACTCGGACCAACTTCGGTCGGGTGACAAGATCCTGACATTCATGGCCGGTTACGGCAGTAACTGGCAGTGCGCGTTACTGGAGGCAGTATGAGCCAGATTGACTTCGATCAGCTTCTTGCGAAGCTGTCAGCAGTGTCGGAAGAGGAATTCATCGACCCGGGAACGCTTGAATGGCCGGCCGAGGTTGATCCGGATGCCTGGTATTTTACGCCGGAGCTGATCTCGCTTTACGGTTCTGACATCTGGGAGTCAATGGATGAGGCTCAGCGTAAACGATTGAGCCTGACTGAAGCCGTGAATTTCTTCAGTCTGAATATTCATGGAGAGAAATACCTGATCAGTGAGATCAGCCGGCGCCTCTATACTGGCGAGGAATCGGAGCTGTCGCGGTATCTGTTGCATTTCGTCGACGAGGAAACGCGCCACATGATGTATTTCTCCGGCTTCTGCCGGCGCTATGCGGAGAAAATCTATCCGGACCGCACCATGCACGGCGAGGACAGCGGCGACGCCGAACTCGACATGTTCCTTTTGTTTGCGCGGATCAATGTCTTCGAGGAAATCGTCGATCATTACAACCGGATCATGGCGAAGGATAAACGCCTGGCACCGGTCGTGCGCGAGATCAACCGGATTCATCATGTCGAGGAGCTGCGGCATCTCAACTTCGGTAGAAACTTCCTCAAACACTGCCTGGATCGGCATATCGATGACTGGGACAATGCGCGGCGCCAGGAATTGCGCAACCATCTCTCGAGTTATCTGCAGTTCGTTTGGAAGCAGTACTACAACCCGGAGGCGTATCAGGATGCCGGCATCGACGAGGCATTCGAGGTCTGGCGCGTAGCGGCCAATGCTCCCGGCGCCGTGCAGCACCGCAATGAGGTGAATCAGAAACGCCTCAGTTACCTCAGAAAACTGCATCTGCTGGAGGCCGCATGAAGCGCTCGTTTGCAATTGCGAAAGTGCGGTCCTGTCTCGCCGCGATCAAGCTGGATATCGATCTCGACGCGGTCGGCGACGACACGCCATTGCTCGAGGAACGAGTGATTACGTCGTTCGACGTTCTGGACCTTATCCTGCACCTGGAACAGGTGAGCGGCCGGAGCATCCGTCGGACACAACTCGTGCCCGGTAGTTTTCGCGATATCGAGACCATTGCGCGTGTATTCCTCAACGCGGAGGTCAACGAATGAATGCCTTATTCGATGTCGACGTGAAGGGATTGCAGTGGAGCAATGACGGCTATGCAACGTTGAGCGACGTCCTTCTTGATAAAGCGCTTGAGCTCGATGGGATTATTCGCGGCTGGGCTGCGGAGTTCGGCGCGACGGAGTACCGCTTTCCGAGCATGATCTCGGTGAGGAGCCTGGCGCCAATCGCTTACCTGAAATCCTTCCCGCACTTGGCGACGTTCGTGACTAGCTGCGACCGGCGCGAGGAGTCGCTAAAGTCGCTCGCTGACGAATGCGGTACCGCCGAACAAATACCCGTCTGCGACGACCGCATGGAACCGGTAGGACAACTGCTGACGCCGGCGGCCTGCTATCACTTCTACCCGCGCTTTGCCGGCAGCCGCCTGGCATCTCCTTTGTTCCTGACAACCAACTGTCAGTGCTATCGCCGTGAGGAGGAGTACTCGCCACTGCAGCGCCAGTGGTGTTTCGAGATGCGGGAAATCGTCTGCATCGGCGACAGTGCGACGATCGAGCGTTTCATCGAGGCCTGCCGCGGGCGCATCGAAACACTTGTCGACACACTCGGCCTCGATGCCGACTGGCAAACGGCGACGGATCCGTTCTTCGATCCGAAGGCGGACCCGAAAGCGTTAGCGCAGATACTCGAACCGACAAAGAAGGAACTGTGCACGCGTGACAGTGTGGCGATCGCGTCTATCAACAAGCACCGCAGTTTCTTCGGTGAATGTTACGACATTCGGTTCGATGATGCCGCCGCACACTCGGCGTGTGTTGCGTTCGGGATCGAGCGCTGGTTGTACGCGATGATCCAGGTGCACGGCGGCGATGCCGCGACATGGCCGAAACTGGAGCCGGTCCGATGAGTGTCACGTTACTGACAGGTGCGGATGGCCATATCGGCATGGTGCTAGCGCGCTGGCTGCTCGAGCACAGCGACAGTGAGTTGCTGCTCTATGTCCGCGCGACCGACGACGACGAACGCGGGGCCAAGCGCGAGAAGCTGGGCGCACTGGCCGGCGATTCGCGCTGCCGCGTGATCTATGGTGACCTGCGTGATGCCGAGCCGTTTGCGGATATTGCGCGGGATGAGATCACGGACGTAATGCATTGCGCGGCTGTTACTAATTTTGCCGTCGACCGGGAGGCTGCCCGGGCGATCAACATCGACGGCACCGACAAGCTGATCACGTTTGCCGCCTCCTGCCCGGGACTTCGTCGCTTCGGCTTCGTCAGCTCACTCTACGCGGTCGGTCTGCGCAATGGCGTAGTCGCGGAAACGGCGATCGACAATTCGGCGACCTTTGCCAATCACTACGAGTGGTCGAAATGGAGTGCCGAGGCGCTGCTGCATCAGCGCCAGGACTTGCCGTGGCAGATCTATCGTGTGGCTACGATCCTGGGCGAAGACAATAGCGGTGTCGTGGTGCAGCAAAATGTTATCCACAACACGTTGCGTCTGCTTTATTACGGTCTGCTGTCGGTCATACCGGGGGATCCCGATACGCGCGTCTACATGGTAACCACCGAGTTCGTCGCAAGCGCAATTGGCCGGCTGTTTCTCGATGCCGGGGACCAGGGGATCTTTCACATCTCCGACTCAGGCGATGACGCCATGACGCTCGGGGCGATAATCGGCTCGGTCTATGAATCGTTTCTCGGGGATCCGCGATTCGCCAGGCAGCGAATTCTCAAACCGCTGTTTTGCGACCAGGAATCGTTCGACACGCTGGTCGAAAGCACCAGTCAGTTTGGCGGCGCCGTGTCGCAGGCGCTGGACAGCATCGCGCCGTTCGCGCCGCAACTCTACAGCGACAAGGACGTGCAGACGAACCGTTCGACCGAGGCGCTCGGCGGGCTGCGCACGCCGAACTCGAAAGAATTATTGAGCGCCGTAAGCAATTACCTCGTCGACACACGGTGGGGACTGAAAACTCCAGAGCGGGGTAACGTCCGGTGAGGCTGCACGCGCTGGAAAAATGGGTAACCGAGTGTCTTGACACGCCGATGATGGTCGTTCGCTCGGACGCAACAATGGAGAAAACACGATTGAATCAGGCGGAGAGCAAGCGATTCAATAAGCTGCGGCACGAGCGGCGCAGACGCGACTGGCTGCTGGGCCGCAACGCCCTGAAACAGCTGCTCACGGCCCTCGATCGCGGCGACGACACCACGGCCATCACCTTCCCCGATCGTCAGGTTTCGCTGACGCATGGCGGCGATACCGCATTCGCGGCGGGCACAACCACTGCAAGCCTCGGCATTGGCATCGATTACGAGCCCTTACGAGAGATCGATACTCGTATCGCGCGCTGGTTCCTCAACGAGGCAGAAACAAATTGGCTGAATGAACAACTCGAGTGTAATCGCGTCGCTCAGCTTGTCCGTCTCTGGACGGTCAAGGAAGCGGCGTTTAAGAGCTACCCGGATAACACAGGAATGACACTCAAGGAGTTCTCGATTATCGATGCGGCGGGTGCAGTCACCAGCGTCGTCGCGACCGGACACGGGGCGTGCATCCAGGCCGCCTGCTGCGCCTGCCAAGCGGGCTATATGTCCATCGCAATCTTTCGGGAGTCACCATGAAAATCGATGAGAGTCTGCACTGGATCCTGAGTTTCTACCGTACGTCAGAAATCAGCGGTGCGCTGTTCTTCGGCGAGCTTGCGCGCTCCTTGCGACCGTCTGCCATACAACAAGACATGACGCGTCAATTTGCTGATGAGGCAAATCACGCACGCTATTGGACAGATTGTCTCGCGAAGCTCGGGGTCGAGCCACTAAAGCTCCCCACGGCCTATCAGAATCAGTATCTCGCGGCAGCCGGGATGCCGACGAATCTGATGGAGATCCTCGCGATTACCCAGGTGTTCGAGAAACGTGTCGTCAGCCAGTACACGCTGCATGCGAAGTCTCCCAACGTCCCGGATATTGTCGGTGAAACGATCGAAACGATCATGAAGGACGAGAAATGGCACATAGAGTGGATACGCGATGCACTGAAGGACATGGAAACGGAATACGGAGCGGACAACATCAAGGACACCCTGAAACGATTCACGCTTGCCGACCGCGAGGTCTACCAGAAGACAACGCTGGAGCATCAGGAGCGCATCGGGGACTTACGGCTGGCGAGAAGATAACAAGGACAGGATTATGAGTAACAAAGAACGCGTGAGAGATAAGATCGCTGAGATTCTGGGTCACACATCCCAGATCGTCGTGGACGATGTCGTGCTTACCGATCTGGTGAACAGCTCGTTCCTGCTGGTTGAGCTGGTGATCGAACTGCAGGAGGAGTTCGACGTCCGTTTTCAACAGGTCGACATGAACGAAGTGGCGACGGTGGGTCAATTGCTCGACCTCGTCGACAGCCGCATGGGCGAGAACTCGCCGGGCTAGCATGTCGTTCTTCGAATCGGTTTATATGCAGGTGCAAATGGCGGCGCAGCGCCATGCGCCTGCTGTGATCGCAGTTCTCGGTCTGACATTTGTACTCGCAACGGCTGGCCTCATGTCGCTGGAGCTTGACATGTCATTCCGCCCGCTGTTCGCAAGTGGCGCCGACATCGCGGAACCCACTGAGGAGTTCGAACAGGTATTCGGTCAATCCTCGGGCGCGTGGATTATTGCGATACTCGAGAACGGCGGCAGTACAACGCCGGAATTCGTTCGTGCAACGGCGCGACTGTCAGAACTTGCGCGTGACATACCGCAAGTCACAGAGGTCCTGAGTCTCACGACAGTGCGGATCGCGCAATGGAATCGCGGCGCGCTGTCTTTAGTCGCACCGATACCGGCGTATTTGCTGGATCCTGCTGAGCAAGAGGAGTTGGAATACCAGTACGACGACTTGCTGGACGGCACACGCTTCGTGAACTGGCTGGTATCTGCCGATGGACGGAGGCTAATGCTGGCTGCCCGATTGGATTTACCTCTCGATGATCTCGACGGCCGCCGCGGCGTCGTCAACGAGTTCGAAGCGCTGCTGCGCGCCGAGGCGCCGGCTGAAATCAATCTTCATTTCAGCGGCGTCTCGATTGTCGAACTGGCCTACGAACGGCAGGTGCTCAAAGACCAGCTGATCGCGACAGCGATAACGAGCATCGTGCTGATGTTGCTGCTGTATTGGGCCTTTGGCAATGTCCGATCGGTCCTTGTCTGCCTCACACCGGTAACACTCGCAATTCCAGCGACACTGGGAATCATGGGCTGGCTGGGACTGCCAGTGACAATTATCAATACGGTTATTCCCGCAATAATCCTGGTCATCGGCGTCGCCGACGCCGTGCATATGCTGACCGCCTGGTTCGAGGCGCGCAACGATGGCGAGGACAAGATTGGCGCGACCCGAAGTATGCTTGCGGCGACCGGCAAAGCGTGTTTCTTCACGACCGTGACGACGATGGGCGGCTTCGTCGCGTTATACAGCGCGAAGCTCGTGTCTGTCGGCAACTTCGGTTTAGCCGTCGCGATCGGTATCTTTGTCGCCTGGCTCGCCAATCAGATTCTTCTGCCCTGGATGCTGCGCCGTATAAATGCAGGCAACGGGCTTCCTGCGGGTCGGGTGAACTGGTTTGCGGATAAAGCGATCACCGCAGCGCTGCGACACGCGGTCGCGAGACCGCGTCGCATAATTGCCGCGGGTTTTCTCTTCGCCGTGGCGTGTTGCGCTATGATCCCATCACTCGACATCGATCAGCGATTCAACGAGGAACTGCCGGATGCGCATCCGATCACTCGCGCCCAGCAGATACTCGAACGCGATTTTGGCGGATTCCTGGGACCTGAAATCAGTATTCGGCGGGCCGGCGGTGCGAGCATCATCGACGACGCGTCACTGCAACAACTCGGACGTTTCGTCAGCGCGCTTCGTGAGCTGCCGGAAACGCAGCACGTCTGGTCGATCCGGGATGTTTTGCCGCGACAGGTACCATCAGCCGAAAGGGCAGAAGCGTTGAGCGCCATGCGTGCGGCACCCGCCTTAACGCATCAAGTACGCGAGCTCATCAATGAAGAAAACAACCGACTGGCCGTGATCGTACGCATCGGCGACATCGGCACACAGCGGGCCGGCGAGTATCACGCTGAAATCGAGCGATTGGCGGGCGAAATGTGGGGTGCCGAATACCATGTCGAAATCGTCGGTCAATGGTGGCTCGCGCAACACGGTATGCGGCTCCTGCTTCGTGACATGCTAACCAGTCTCGCAACCGCAATGCTCATCGTATTGCCATTGATGTGGCTTGCTCTAAAAGAACCACGCTTGTTCGCCGCGGCCGCTGTCACGAATCTGCTGCCGCTTGTTTTGCCGTTGGCCTTCATGGCCGCAACCGGTATTACACTTCGCATTGGCACTGCGGTCGTGCTCGCGATCGCGCTTGGGATTGTCGTCGACAACACTTTGCACATCATTATTCGCGTGCGCGCACAACTTACGGCCGGTGGCGATACGCGGGAGCAAGTGTATCGCGCGATGCAAGGCACGGGGCGCGCCATCATCTTCACCACCCTCGCGCTCGTTGGCGGGTTCCTGAGCATGCTGAGCAATCAGTTACTGGCCATTCGGGACATGGGCCTCGTCGCCGCTGTGACCATCATCGGCGCGATGCTGGCAGACTTGCTGTTTTTGCCTGCTCTATACGTTGTGCTAAGCACCAACAGTGCCAGCGCCGGCGATATCGAAGGACTGTCACCCGACGGTATCGACTCACACACGACACGGCCTCGTCGTTCAACGGCACATATCGCGTCTTGCCACTCTTCGCGTTTTCACCACCAATGATCACTTTCCATTGCAACAGGTCGACGTCCGACCACTTGAGTTGCAGTACTTCTCCGCGCCGAAGGCCGGTATTCACTGTCAGTAGCACCATCGGCTGCAAATAATCCGAGAAGAATCGCGCTGCGAGGTCCGGAAGTTCACACCGAGGAGCGAAGCGACGACAGGCCGCAGGCCCATCTTCTCACCCCGACCAACTTATTTGAGGTTCGCCAAATCCGAACCCGCTGGTTTCTGGTACAGGCGCAGGCCGAATTCCGGCACGATTGCCAGCAGATGATCGAATATGTCCGATTGAATGTCTTCGTAGACAGTCCATTCGGTCGTGCTCGTAAAGCAGTAAATTTCCAACGGCATTCCCTCGGGACCCGGGGAGCGCTGACGAACCATTAACGTCATGCCTTTGTGGATCCTCGGGTGATTTTTCAGGTAGTTATATGCATACGCGCGAAATGTACCCAAGTTCGTCAGCCGCCGTCTGTTCACTTCCGCGTCCACCTCGGTCGCGAGTCCCGCATTGTAATCGGCCAGTTCCTGTTCCTTGTTCTTGACGTAGTCCGTCAACAGCGCGAAACGAGTGAAATGATTAACTTCGTCTTGCGTCTGGAAGCGGATCGACGACACGTCGATAAAAATGGCGCGCTTGATCCGCCGGGCGCCTGACTGCGACATGCCACGCCAGTTTTTGAACGAGTCAGTAATTAAGCGGTGCGTCGGAATCATGGTGATCGTCTTGTCCCAGTTCTGCACTTTGACGGTGTGCAGCTGCACATCAACCACGTCGCCGTCCGCACCGAACTGCGGCATCTCAATCCAATCGCCCACGCGGACCATGTCCTGCGCGGTGAGTTGTACGCTGGCAACCAGTGACAGGATTGTGTCCTTGAATACCAGCAGCAAGATAGCGGTCATTGCGCCGAAACCGCTGAGTAGCAACAGCGGTGAGCGGTCCAGTACCGTCGCTACGATGAGCACGCCGCCGATAATCCAAACGACGATCTGCACGAGTTGCACGAATCCCTTTAGCGGACGATCCTTTGCGACCGGCAAGGCCGCGTAAATCGTGTTTGCGGCGCTGAGCATCGCAGTCAGCGTCAGCGTCAACATCAATACCATGTAGCCCATCGCGACATTGCGTATGAGCTGTGCACCGCCTTCCGCCAGACCGGGGACGAACGGCACGCCGACGTAAATGATTAGCGCCGGCACGACTTGCGCCAGTCGACCGAAGACGTTGTGCGTTACCAGGGCGTCGTCCCAGGTGATGCTCGATCGTTTTGCGAACGCACGCACGGCGCGGACTAAAATCTTTTTCACGATCAAATTGATGATGACCGCAGCTGTGAGCAACGCCAGCAGGCCCACGCCGGGTGGCAGGAGGGGGTGAATGGTGCCGAGTTGTTCGAGCATTTTCTGAGGGTCCGGAGTGAGCGCGCGGAGATGGTATCACCCAATCGTCATCTTCAGCCGATTAGGCAGCGAATCTACGCTTGCGGAAACGCATCGCTGCTACGCAACCCGAAAGGGCCACCGATGGCCCGAAAGCGGCCTTCTCGTGGAATCAACTATGAGCTGAGGTGTAAGCAGTAGTGATGTACGGACCGCGTGCGCCCTGCCGGATGTGCCGGGATCAAAACCGACGCGTTATGTCTTGTTAGGCAGCTACGTCCACGGGCGTCTTCGGGAGGCAGGGGCCGGAGGTTCGCACCGAGACCGGCGCAGCAGGGCGACAGACGCCGCAGGCGAGGCAGCGAATCTGCCATCCCATCCTCTCACCCAGACCACTTTTCACATTAACGTCAATAGCTTGCATGTGGCCTACCCGACCACTGCCATTTTGCGTGCCTGATCGTCTGAGAATCGTGTGAGCTGCGACGCGTAATACAGTATTCGCTCGCCTTTCACACACTTTCTTGGCGTGAATACGAATTCGCCATGGACAGGGTTCGATCTAGGCTAGAATTGCTGTTTGCAGCCGGTCTAGAGTCACCATAGTCGGCAATACGCTTGCCACACTGGCGCGTGGGTCGCGCCCGTTTCTTATTGAGTCAATGAAATCGCGATCTTGCAATTCAATGCCATTCATCACCACGTCAACCCCCGACAGATCGATAGGATTGTCGTGACCATCGCGAAGATCGTCGTAGCGGGCAATGTAAGTGCCGTTGTCGCAAATGTAGCGGAAGAACGTGCCAAAAGGCCCGTCATTGTTGAACGATAATGACAATGTGCACAACGCGCCGGACGGCACTTTCATCGAGATATTCATGTCCATCGCAATACCCAGTTCGGGATGGATTGGACCCTGAATTGCGTTGACTTCGCTTGCTATTTCGGCAGTCTGATATTGAAACACATCGACGGTGTGGCACGCGTGGTGCCACAGCAGATGATCGGTCCAGCTGCGTGGCTTACCGTCTGCATTCAAATTGCTGCGACGAAAAAAGTAGGTTTCCACAACCAGATGTTGCAGCGTAAGCTCGCCTGCATTGATCTTCTTGTGTATCCACTGATGACTAGGGTTGTAACGGCGTGTATGGCCAGCCATCGCGATCAAACCCGATTTCTTTTGCGCCTCGACAATACGCCGCGAGTCCTCGAGATTATCCGCCATCGGAATTTCGACCTCGACATGTTTCCCGGCTTCGAGTACCTGGATTGCCTGCATCGCATGCAACGGTGTTGGCGTCGCCAAAATAGCGGCATCAATGCCCGGTAACGCCAACCCTTCATCAAGATCCAGCGTCCAAATCGGAATATTGTTTTCGCGCGCAAACGCTTCGGTCGCGTCAGCGACTCCGCCGACAACCGCCGCAATCTCGACGCCCGCGATGTTCTTGAGACCGGCCGCGTGCTTTCTTGCGAACGCGCCTTCGCCGACTAGCAGTATTCGCACTATTCGCTCACAGCGTTGTTACTCGGCATTCTCGAGGATGATGAGTCCAGCCGCAGTATTCGAAGCGGGTACATGATAGTGCCTGTAGACCTCCTTGACCTTGTCGTTCAGGGCGCCGCGCATGATCATCCACATGACCATTTCAATCCCCTCTGAGCCGCTCTCCATGATGTACTCCGCGTGACTGATCTGAGCGACGGACTCCGGGTCGGCACTTAGGCGATCGAGAAAGTCGTTGTCAAACTCCTGGTTTATGATACCGGCTCTTTCTCCCTGTAGTTGATGTGACATTCCGCCGGTGCCGAATATTGCGACCGACAAGTCCTCATCGTAGGCATCAAGAGCTCGACGAATTGCCTTGCCAAGCTTGTAACAACGTTGCCCGGTCGGCGGCGGATATTGAATGACGTTGACGCAAAGCGGAATGACCTTGCAAGGCCATATTTCCGGCTGATCACACAAGATCGACAATGGCACCGTAAGACCGTGATCCACTGTCATCTTATTCGCGACCGTCATGTCGAATTCGTCGAGTATTAGAGACTCGGCAAGGTGCCAGGCAAGCTTGGAATCGCCTTGTACCGTCGGAACCTCGCGCGGCCCATAACCTTCATCGGCTGGCGGAAACTCATCAGCGACACCAATAAGAAACGTGGGGATCAAATCCAGCGAAAACGCCGAGGCATGGTCGTTGTAAACAATAATCACGACGTCCGGCGCATTGTCTTTCATCCACTGTCTTGCTGGACCATAGCCATCAAACAATGGCTTCCAGTACGGTTCTTGCGTTTTACCATGATCAACCGCAGCGCCAATGGAAGGTACATGTGATGTGCCAACGCCGCCGATCAATCTAACCATTGCTCTTCTCCAACACGTTCGGTCCTCGCCGTGGATTGCCTTGCTGATCTTTGCCGCCCGTGATCATGACCTCTTTGAATTCGTCTTCAGTCATGCCACACATCGCGCCGCCCACGGCTTGCATCGTGATGCGGTCAAAAATCGCGAGTTTGAACGTGTAATAAATATTACCACCGAGCTGCAACATCCCCAGCCAGTCGCGATCCAGCACGGCCAGGCGTTGCTCGGATGTCAGCGGATACTTGCTGAGGTAGCCCGCCTCGTCCGCACGAAATTCCTGCCGATTCGATTCCTCATTAAGCGACATACAAAACATATTTAGGTGATAGCCCTTGCGTGAGTGCTCTTTATCAAACACATAGGTTCCGGGGATATCATGAATATTGGGTTGCCTGGGCATAGCTGGTATCCCGCAAAGATCAGGAGAAAGCAAAACAATAGGACATACATCGTTGAACGACCACAGAATTTTTATTCACAGGTAATGAATTGTTGTCACGACTGAATTTTTATTTCAGTGGTAACTGAGCGTATATCTTCGATAAGCAGCTTCGCGGCGGGCGCCATACTACTCTGCGCTCGAAGCGTGATCCCAATCGGCCGGTCGGTACCAGGCAATTTAAACGGTAGAGCAGTCAGCAAGCCGTGCTTTTCTTCGTAGTAGATTTGTTGTCGCGAAAGAACCGTTATTTGATCCGCTTCTAACAGCAGTCCCCTCAGCAGCATCGTAGAACTCGTTTCAACGAAATGCGACGGGCACTCAAGTCCTCTTTGGACGAGTGCATTCTCAAATAGCGTTCGAGTTGGCGTGCCTGACCGGGGAAGGATCCACTCGTAGCTCAATAACTCTGGCCAGTCTATTTTTTCTCTCATCTGCAGCGGATGGCCGACGCGCACAATGAGAGACAACTCGTCCTCAATCAACGTCTCCTCATCTAATCCGGACTCGACCGCAGAACCGCGCAAGGCACCTACAAGAAAGTCGATATCACCGCATCGAAGCGCGGTAATTAAATCGTCGTATCGCCCCTCCATAGTTGACACGTCAAAATACGGGTAATTCTTACGCAGCCGCGCAATTGCGCGCGGCAATACGAGCGTCCTCATGAGCGGGAGACTGCCAACAACGACGCGACCGGTCTTGGCGCCCTGCATCGATGCGACTTCGTCGCAGGCATGACGCAAATGACTGCGTGCCAGCTTGACGTATCGCACGAGCTCGCGGGCGAAGGTCGTTGGGATCGTCGCTTTGGGAAGGCGTTCAAACAACGTTGTGTTCAGGCTCTCTTCGATCTTCCGAATATTTGCTGACACGGCTGCCGCCGTAACGTTGAGGTGGTCTGCTGCCCCTGACAGAGTTTGATGTTCTGCAGTAGCAAGAAACGCGTCCAGCCACTTGTCAGATATGTCCATTTGAAAAAAGCGCATTACTCCTGGCGAGCTCTGCATCAACATTGGTGCGATTAAACCGCCAGCGGTCGCAAACGCTTCCGCCGCCTGATTCGCACCGGCCTCCAGCACTTTGCCATAGGCAGTTGGCGTCACACCCTTCGACGACCGATCGAATAATTCGACGCCCAATTCACGTTCGAGATCCTGAAGTGATTTCGTTACCGAGGTCTGTGAGCGATTAATGGCGTGAGCAGCCCCAGTGATACTGGAAAATCTGCAGGCGGCAAGGAATGTACGAGCTTGTCGGATGCTTAGTTGCGACATGGTGAAACTATAGCACTCGGCAGCAACTCAAAATCGGATCATCTATCGAGATCGTCCAATGACTCTAGATATTCAAGGCCCTCCTCCTTAAGGCGAGGTCGCATGTCGTACATGTCCAAACCGAGCTCTCCAGTGGCTAGGCGTGCGCGCTTGGCCTCCTCTCTTTCTGCTCGCGTTTGCGCCTCATCCGCTACGTCCTTCGCGTATTCACGCGGTACAATGCAAACACCGTCATCGTCTGCAACAATTACGTCACCGGGCGAAATATTTGCTCCGGCGCACACTACAGGCACGTTTACCGCGCCTAAGGTCTCCTTGACCGTACCCTTCGCAGAAACAGCGCGAGACCAGACTGGAAAAGACATATCGGCAAGATCGCGAATATCACGGACACCTGCATCGATGATCAGTCCCTGCACGCCACGGGCTTGACACGAGGTCGCCAACAAATCGCCGAACATACCGTCAGTGTTGTCTGCCGTCACCGCGACGACTAGAATGTCGCCACGCTGGCACAACTCTATGGCGACATGAATCATCCAATTGTCGCCCGGCTGGGCGAGGATAGTGATCGCACTACCGGCGATGCGGGCACCTCGGTATATCGGTCGCATGTACGGCTTCATCAAACCAACTCGCCGCTGTGCCTCGTGCACGGTCGCAACGCCGTAGATTCCCAGGCGCTCAATTTCCGACTTTTCAGCGCGCTCAATATTCTTTACAGCTACAGTTCGCATGTTGCCCTCTCAAAATCCGAATAATCTCGCTGGGTTTTCCACCAGCACTTTTTGTTGCAGGTCGGCGTCGGGAATCATACGCGGAATAATGTCTACCAGGCCCGCGTCGTTTGGCATGATTTTGACATTGGGATGCGGCCAATCCGTACCCCAGATGCAGCGATCCGGTGCGGCCTCAATACAAGCCGCGCCGAAAGGCGCTGCGTCGATGAATGGTGGTCCCGCGGCCGATATGCGTTCGGAGCCGGACACCTTCACCCATAATTTGTCGCTGTCGCGGAGTTTTCGCAGCAGCGATTGGAACGGCGCTTGATGCAAGCCATCCGCAACCGGGGCGCGACCCATGTGATCGATGACTACCGGAAGTGGAATGGCATCGATCACCGACTCGAATTCCAGCAGATCTTTGGCGTCAAAGTGCAGCTCCACATGCCAGGGAAGTTCGCCGACACGATCGATGATCGTCCACATCTTGTCCAGGTTCGGCGCGCCACCAAGGTGCTTCACAAAATTGAATCGCACGCCTCGAATACCGCCATCGTGCAATTCCCTGAAATAGTCAGCAGAAAATTCTTCCGATGCGTTGCATACACCGCGATAGCGTCCGTCGCTGTTGCGAATCGCATCCAGCATCGCTCGATTGTCCGTGCCGTGACAATTGGCTTGCACAATGACCGCCCGATCGATACCGAGAACATCATGCAGTTTACGCAGTTCTTCCTTCGGAGAATCAGGCGGCGTGTACTTGCGCGCATCAGCGAACGGGAATATATCGCCTGGCCCGAAAACGTGGCAGTGCGTATCACAAGAGTTCGGCGGCACCGTGTATGTTGGCGTTAATGTGTTTGGGTCGGGTGGCGCAATAGTCTTCACTCCATGATCTCCCGCGGTACGAATACTTCGCCGCGCATTATGGTGCGAGCCGTGAGGATGACCCCGGCACTTTTTACGTGGCTCTCCAGTGGGGCCGTGCTATCAATGACAAGCCGGACCCGAAAAGATCCAGCCGGATGTTCGACGTCCATCGTTTTCTCAACACCCGCGGGCACTGAAGCAACGCCGTCAGTAACGGACCCAGGCAATAGGCACGCAGTCGCAACACTCACAGCTCCGAGCACACCGATAGATCGATGGCACACATGCGGAATAAACATGCGCGTCGAGATGTGGCCTGCGTATTGTGGGGTGGATACCAAACACATCTTGGGTACCGTTTTATTCGAGACATCGCCGAGGTTCATCGCGTGACCGAGCTTCAGGCGTATCGACTCGAGTCGCGTTCTAAGTTCTTCACTTGCCTCGAGTTCATCCGGAGATTCTCGCCCCGTGCATCCAAGGTCCGCAGCGCGTAGAACGACTACCGGCATGCCGTTATCGATACAGCTCACCTCGACTCCATCAACCTCTTCTATAACATTTCCTGTGGGCAGCAATGCGCCAGTTGCTGAGCCCGCAATATCGAGGAAGTTGCAGGCAATTGCGGCCGCACTTCCTGGCACGCCGTCGATCGCGGTCTGTCCACTGTATTCAACTACCCCGCCAGGCGTTTGTACAATCAGGTCGCACCGGTTGCTGCTGTTAACCATGTGTACGCATATGCTTGTTTCAACGTCGGCCGCGGCCACCAACCCTTCCTCAATGGCAAACGGGCCCACACCCGCGAGAATATTGCCACAGTTTTGCGCTGCGCTTATTTTCTGGGTATCGGCGGACACTTGTAAGAAAAGATAGTCAACATCGGCGTCGTCGCGTAACGACGGCCCGACAATCGCTATCTTATTGGTCAACGGGTGACCACCACCAATACCATCGATCTGCAAGGCATCGGGCCCGCCGATGACGGCGAGCAAGACCTTGTCACGTGCGGTTTTATCTTCGGGAAGATCCGACGCGCGGAAATAAACTCCGCGAGAGGTTCCACCGCGAATGACTGAACACGGTATTGATGTCTGACTCTGTTTCATATGGGCAATTGTTCGATTTTGGGGATTTGATGTCTACGATGCCGGTTTCACGGACTATATTCATGTGATTTTTTGTTGTGCGGCCATCGATAATGCACGCGCATCGAAAATCGCGCCCGGTCGCACTGTTAAGCTGATTTCGAAGACTCGATGCCCCTTTCCATAGGTTCGAAGAATGATAATTGATTGTCACGGCCACTACACGACGGCGCCGCCTGAGCTCGGCGAATATCGTGAACGGCAAAAAGCCGAGTTAGCTCGCGACCCGGATATCAAGGGCACTAAGGGCAAGATCACGATTAGCGACGATCAGTTACGTGAGAGCCTTGAGGGATCTCAGCTAAAATTGCAACGCGAACGTGGCACAGACCTTACAATTTTTTCTCCGCGAGCCAGTTGGATGGGACACCATATCGGTAATGCACTGACGAGTAAGTACTGGACAGAGCATTGCAATGAACTCATCTACCGCATTACGCAGCTCTATCCGGACAACTTCATCGGCGTTTGCCAATTGCCGCAAACCCCTGGCACTGATCTATCCAATTCGATCGCAGAGCTAGAACGCTGCATTAATGACTATGATTTCGTCGGCTGCAATCTAAGCCTGGACCCATCGGGCGGATTCTGGAACTCGCCGCCGCTGGGCGATCGCTATTGGTATCCCTTCTACGAAAAGATGGTTGAACTCGACGTTCCGGCCATGATTCACGTCAGCGCGTCTTGCAACCCATGTTTTCATGCGACGGGATCGCATTACCTGAACGCCGACACAACCGCGTTCATGCAATTGATGACGTCCGAGATTACAAGAGACTTTCCAACAATCAAGTTCATCATTCCCCACGGTGGCGGTGCAGTACCGTATCACTGGGGTCGATTTCGTGGTCTGGCGGACATGATGAAATTGCCACCTCTCGACGAGTTGCTGATGAACAACGTCTATTTCGATACCTGCGTTTACCACCAGCCCGGCATCGATTTGTTGTTGAATGTGATCCCGACCAAGAACATTCTGTTTGCGTCGGAAATGGTAGGCGCTGTACGTGGCATCGATCCCGAAACCGGACACTATTTCGACGACACCAGACGTTACGTGGAAAACGCGGCCATAACACAGTCACAACGCGCAGCGATATTTGCCGATAACGCCCGCAAGGTATACAGCCGCCTCAAGATCTGAAAAGGTCTCGCAGTGCGTTTATTGCGAGAGTTGCATCGTCCTAGATGCCAAGCTTTGCCACAGTTCCTGCTGCGATTGCTCCGCCGTCTACCGGCAGAATCGCACCGTTGATCCAGGCCGCATCCGTTGTTAACAAGAAGACCGAGGCCATGGCCACATTTTCCGGGGTCGCTGTACCAAAGTTCGCCATTCGTTCAGCCGCTTCGTCGCCGAAGCTTGAAAGGAAGTCACCAACAATTGGCGTGTCGACGGCCGCTGGAGCAACTGCGTTCACTCGAATACCCCGTGATCGCCACTGGCCGGACGCTTTCATCGTCCACACGGACAGTAGTTGCTTACTAAAAGGGTACGCCGAGTCGTTTCCAAGTCCATCATTTACGATTCCATGGTCATCAACGAATTTCTGAATCTCGTCTACTTCACGTATGTCCAGGAACGCCTTTATGTTAGAAATATTGGTCGGCCAACCGGCACCAGTCCCGGAGCTCATATTCACGATTGTAGATCCAGAAGCTAACTTTGGTACAACTAGCTCGGTAAGGTATCTAACCCCCGAAAAATTGATGCGCAATACATCGGCCGGACCAAATCGATTGGAGGGCGCGACCCCGGCCACATTTACCAGAGCGGTAAGTCCTCCTGGTAGTTGCTGCACCGCCAGATCGATGTTGTCGGGGTCACCCTGATCGTACGAAATAAAGTGATCAACATCATTCTTCGTCGGCTGGTTGATATCCAGACCGATGACCGTTGCACCTCTCTTCTTTAGCAACGTGCAGCACGCGGCACCAATACCGGATGACGCGCCGGTGACTGCAACTATTTGACCTTTTAGCAGATCCATTGGGAACCTCGAACAATATTGTCTTTGGTAGTACCGTAATAATCTGGCAGTTTCAGAATAGTGTCCCGCTTTCTGCCGAAATGCTGTGGTAGCCCTGAAACGCGAGAATGCCTTCGTAGCCCAGATTCCTACCAATACCGCTACTTTTAAACCCGCCAAATGGTCCGCGTCCATCTTGCGCTAACGGACCGTGGCCGTTCAAGTAGGTGTAACCGGCTTCCAGCTGTCGCGCGATCGACACAGCGCGTGTCAAATCATCGCTCCATACTGACGAACAAAGACCAAACTCGGAATTGTTCGCATATGCTATTGCCTCGTCTTCATCGTCGAACGGCATAATCGGTAGGACCGGTCCAAATTGCTCTTCTCGGACCACTTCCAGGCCATGGTCAGGATCAACGACCAAAGTTGGTTTTTGAAAATACCCTTTCTCATAAAGATCTTCATCAGGCGCGTGCCCGAGCTCGCGAACATCAGCCGCGCTGTCCTTCGCTTCATTGATCATTGTCATGACGGTGTCGTACTGTTTTCGATTGTTGATTGGCCCCATGGTCGTTTCCGGGATCAATCCGTCGCCCACAATCTGCTGAGCAGCGATTTTCGTTAGCCCATCGACGACCTCTGCAAATCTACTGCGGTGTACATACATTCTTTTCAGGGCCATGCAAATCTGGCCCGTCGACATGAAGGACGCCAGATACATTCGCATCATCGCCGCATCGTCGAGGACGGCATCTTCAAGGATCAAACCAGCATCATTGCCACCCAGTTCAAGCGTAACAGGCGTCAGTCGATCAGCAGCAACTTTCATTACGTGCCTGCCGACAGGAATGCTACCGGTGAAATTAATTTTTCGAACCAACGGGTGACTGAGTAGCGGATCACCGATCCTGGAGGCCTCGCCCGTCACCAGATTTACGACGCCGGGAGGCAAAATTTCCGCGATCTTCGCGATCGTCAACGCGGGTGCCATTGCCGCCTTTTTGGATGGCTTGATAACGACAGTGTTGCCTGAGATTAGCGCCTGCGGCAGCTTGGCGCCCAGAATTGACAGCGGCCAATTCCACGGCACGATCAGCGCTGCAACCCCTCGCGGTTGCCGCGTGATGATTGTGTCGAACGGGGGCCCTTGCAGTTTGTCGTCGGTCGCCAGACGTTCAGCCATGTCCGCACACAAAGTGAAGCGATCACCTAGTCGGGTCATTTCGATCGCGGATTCTTTGAGGATCTTGCCGTGCTCGCGAGTAAATAATTGAATCCGGTAGTTTAGGTCGTCTTCGTCCGCAGTTAAATGATCCGCTACGCGACGCAAATAGTCCGCACGTTCACCGTATGACAGGTTCGCCCACGCCGGAAAAGCATCGTGAGCTGCCCTGCAGGCGGAATCGACGTCGTCTACGGTTGCGCTCGCCGCGTGGCCAACCAGCTCATCGGGTCTTGCTGGATTGTAGAGCGGATAGGTCTCGCCGCTTGACGATCCTCTGCGTTCACCCCCGATGAATAAAGTGCTTTCGTTCAATGTTCCCGCCATAGTTGTCCCCTATGAGTCGCATGGCTCGTACACAACTATACTTTTCTTGCCATGTGTGGGTTCTCCGCATAGTAAGCAACTCACGACCAAAGAGGCACAATTTATAGTTGGATTTGTCATTTTTCATTGCATATCACAGGAATTTCATATGCAGGAAAAGGTAAACGATAAAAGCGTGCGGTATCGTACGTTTTGAGGATTTCATTGATTTTCAATCGAGGGGGTCGAAGATGAAAACCATATCCCGATTTATGGGCATTACCTGTATCTCAGCAATAATCTGCACTTCCTTGCTCGTACCAGACCGGTCGGCGACCGGCGCGGTGCTCGAAGAAATTATCGTGACTGCGCGTAAGAAGGAAGAGTCGTTGCAAGACGTTCCAATCTCCGTTCAAGCGATTGGTGGGGATCAAATCGCCACACAGGGAATCGTTGACCTCCAGCAGCTTGCTCCCTACACCCCTAATTTTAGTTACATCCAGGCCGCTGGCGCGTCTGATCTTTATTTCATGCGTGGCCTGGGTACCTTTGGCAGCGGAATTCATTTCGAGCCCAGTATTGGCCAGGTGTTTAACGGCTATTTCTCAACTCGCAGCCGGCTGGGTCGGAGCGCACTTGTCGATGTGGCGCAGGTTGAGGTCCTGAAGGGCCCGCAGGGTCCAATTATCGGTAAGAATACGTCGCTGGGTGCCATCAATATCACGTCAAACAGACCTACAGACGCATTCGAGGGCTTTTTTTCGACGCAGTTTAATTTTGAGGCGAGCGAGGGATTTGAACTTGAAGGGATGCTGTCCGGACCGTTATCAGACCGTATTCGCGGACGGGCCGTCGTTAACTATCGTGATACAGATGGTTGGGTCGACAACACTGTCACCGGTGATGCGCTGCAACAAAGTGAAGATCTAACCGCCCGGCTGATGCTGGATATTGACTTAAGCGACAAAGTGACCGCCGAGGTGATGTACCAACACACCGATTTTGATCGTAAAGGTAAGGGTCGAGTCATTGCCGGCTGTCTCGAATACCAGCCCCCTGCCGGGCCGCCACAATCGATTCCGAGGGCAGAAGGGCTGGGATTTATCTGTAGCGGTGTCGACGATCAGAATTCGACCGCTGATCTACGTCGTCTCACACCGGTTGGCACCCTGTTTAACTCTAAGGAACCGTTTACGATTGAATCCGATCTGATCGGGCTGACGATTACAGCAGATATTGGCGATATCACCTTTACCTCCCTGTCCGCGTATACCAGTTACGACATCAATGACACGTTCAGTGGCGATCAGTTGTCTACAGAAAGAGTAAGCATCGAAAACACCGAAGAATTTGAACAGTTTTATCAGGAGTTTCGTATTATTGGCAGCGGTGGGTCACTCGATTATATTGCTGGCCTGATGTACTTTACCGGCGATCTGGACGCCACCCAGTCGTTTCATGCGATTGCGGCTGCCATCGGGCCGCCGAACCCGGCAATTAACCCGGCAGTTTCCCGCAACGAGTTCCAGGCGTCAGAGACCGATTCGCTGGCGGCCTTCGGCCAAATCGACTATCACCTAAACGATCAATTCACACTGACGTTGGGCGCTCGCATTACCGATGAAGAACGCAGCGGGTCCAAGGCACAGGTCGTTGGGGAGGTTTATACAAGCGATCTTGCCAATGCCCCAGTCGCCTGTAACACACCGACTGTTCCATTGTCGGCATGTACGATGGGTGACGACGGCTTAACCCCCGGAGCACCCATAACAGGAAACATCGATGACACCAATGTTTCCTATAACGTCGCGCTGCAATATGCGGTCGACGATAACAACAAGTTTTATGTGAGCACCGCTACGGGCTTCAAGTCAGGTGGCTTTGATCTCCGCGGCGCCGGCAATCCTGCAAACTTTATCTTTCCCGAAGAGGAATCCACCAATTACGAGCTGGGCGGAAGACATTTAATGTCACAGGGCTCGTTTCGATTGAACTGGACGATTTATCATACCGAAGTCGAAAATTTGCAAGTCTCGGCCAACGATCCGGTTCTTATTCAGCAAATCGTTGCTGCCGCCGATGCCACGAGCACAGGGGTTGAGATTGACCTTCTTTGGGCGACGCCGCTGGACGGTCTGATCGTCAATCTCGTGGCGGCCTATACGAATGCTGAATACGACAGTTTTGTCGGTTCCTGTTATCTGAGTCAACCGGAGAACGGTACCGGTTGTACTAACGTGACCATTAGTGCAGGGCAAAGAGCGGGTGTTCAGGATCTTGCGGGCGAACAATTGCCGGTGGCGCCCGAATGGTCGTCGGTGCTCGGCTTTGACTACACAACACCAGTAGGTGGCCTGGACTTAACGCTATCTGCCAAATACCTTTATAGTAGCGAACAATATATGTCGATTGAGCGTGATCCACTTGGGTTTCAGGGATCCACAGATCGCATTGACGCGAGTGTGATATTGGCGTCTGCGGCGGGTGACCATCGGTGGACCCTCGCGCTGATAGGTCGAAACCTGACCGACGAAATCATCCACACGTTTGTCAACTCATCGACACTCTCCGGATCAGCGGTTTTGACGACCAATATCGAAGAGACGCGATCTATCTCCTTGAGGGCCACGATCGGTTTCTAAGCTAACTCCGCTCTAAATTTGGTGGTCGAGGGTAGCCGGTGCTAATGAGAACTCAGGTAGCGATTATTGGTGGCGGACCTGCCGGGCTTCTTCTCTCGCAGCTACTGCACAGAAAAGGGATCGACAGTGTGGTGCTGGAAAGGAAAACTCGCGACTACGTATTGTCCCGAATCCGCGCCGGCGTGCTGGAATGGGGTACCGTCGAGCTCCTGCGAGAAGCAGGCGTCGGTGAGCGAATGGACCGTGATGGACATATCCATGACAGCATAGCCGTCGCATGGGCCGGTAAGCGTCGATTCGCCATCGATACCCAAAAGTACACCGGCATGAGCATGATGGCCTACGGGCAAACGGCCATCACCGAAGACCTGTACGCAGCCAGAGACGCGATGGACGGCGTTGTTATCCATGAAGCGGAAAACGTGGCTATCCACGGTGTCGACTCAGACTCGCCGCATGTAAGCTTCGAGAAAGACGGTGAAAAACTGCGCCTGGATTGTGACTATGTCGCCGGATGTGATGGTTTTCACGGGGTCAGTCGCCAAACGATTCCCAAGGATGTGCTGAAAACATACGAAAACGTTTACCCTTTCGGCTGGCTGGGCATTTTGTCCGAGACTCCCCCACTATCTGACATTATGTATGTGAATCACGCTCGTGGATTCGCGCTCGCATCCATGCGCAATCCGATGTTAAGCCGCTACTACATCCAGTGCAGCTTGGACACGAACATTGACGACTGGCCGGACGATCGTTTCTGGGAAGAATTGAAGTCTCGCTTTCCGGAAGAAGTCGCCGAACAAATCGTCACTGGTCCATCGATCGAAAAATCAATCGCGCCGTTACGAAGCTTTGTGGCCGAACCAATGAGCTACGGGCGATTGTACCTGGCAGGGGATGCCGCACATATCGTCCCGCCGACTGGCGCAAAAGGTCTAAACCTGGCGGTCTCCGATGTTTACTACCTCTCCCGGGCGCTGACAGAACACTACACGAGCGCGAAGGACGACCTATTGCAAAGTTATTCGCAAACTGCACTGCGACGAGTGTGGGGCGCGACACGATTTTCCTGGTATCTGACATCGTTGCTGCACCGGTTTCCTGACCAGACCGATTTTCACCTTCGGACCCAGGAAGTCGAACTCGACTACATATCCAGCTCGGAGCACGCGCAGGCGAGCATCTGCGAACAGTTTGTCGGATTACCGTACTAACAAGGACAACGAATGTCAGCAAATTCACCGACCTACTCAATCGAGTCTGCCGACTCGCCGCTCGCCTACAAAGCCAGCGGCAAAATTGATATTGCGGCTCCAATCTGCACACCTCCGCGAATCGGATATCGCGTTGCGACGCGTGCTCTAGAGGGCATGCAAAAAGAAGCTTTGATCGCACAGTCCGGAGACGAGAGTATTTGGCGAATGGTTTGCGATGAGGGACCCTATTTAAACGGCACGGATCTGGCGCCACCACCACTGGCATACTTCTCTGCCGGGATGGCCAGCTCAATCGCCGCAGGAGTTCTTTCCTGCGCCAAGGAACACGGCGCTGCGATTGAAGACCTTACGATCGTTCAGGATAATATTTACTCGATGGAAGGCTCCGCTATTCGAGGCACGATGATTGCGGGCGCGCTACCCGTTGAATTGTCAGTAAGTGCTCAGCTATCCGGAGGCGACTGCAATCTAAATTCAATCGTATTCGAGGCCGTCGCAAAGTCACCAGTAGACGCGTTGATGCGTAATGAGTTGGTCGATACGTTTTCGATTACGCGAAACGGGCAGCCGTTAGCGACGGCGGCCGTCGCGGCATCGATCAAACCTACCCCAAACGATCCCGTGAAGCTTTTTGCCGAACACCGGTACAACGCTAATAATCAAAAGCTCTCGGATGTCGTTTCCAAACTGGAGGCGACAGATTCCGTATTCGATTCCGATCATGGTGTTGGCGCGGCGATGAAAGATGTTCAAAAGAGACAATTGAAAATACGCTCGAAGCTAACCGTCCGGGATGACGGAATACGCAACATCAATGTCCAGATATTCAAACCTATTGGCAGCACATTCCAATTTCTGTCGGAGGACTCACCTGCCTGTGGCGGCCTCGGTCGAGCACCGAGTGGCCTCGCCTACGTCTCTGCAGGAATTGGGTTTTGCTTTATGACGCAAGTGGGTCGCTACGCCGAAATTATGAAAAAAAATCTGAATTCGTACGGCGTCATTCAAGACACCGAATTTGATTTGGCAGATGGACGCACATACCCGGTAGACACACATACCTATATCGAAACAACTGAAGATGCAGAGATGACGCAACAGTATATCGATATGAGCGAGCAAACCTGTTTTCTGCACGGCGCTTGCCGAATGTCCAACAAGACACGAATAAAAATCTCCAGTATCTGATAGCGAGGGACAATGTCGGGCGCCGTTTATCGCAGATTCAATCGGTACGCTATGAAGCCACTTATGGCCATCGGAATGGCAAAGAAGTAGAAATTGGCTGACATGTCGAATCCTGCAGCGATCAGGTATCCCGCAATTGCTGGCCCGGCGACGGCTCCGGAACGTCCGAGCCCAATTGCCCAGCCGATGCCAGTGCTGCGCATCTTCGTCGGGTAGATTTTTGCGGCCGCACCGTACAGTCCTGTGAAGCCACCCTGTTGCAGGATACCGGTGAGCGTAATCAACACTAGCAAAAGCTTGAGTTGATTGGGCGCAGCGGCGAACACTACCATGGTAATTGCCGATGACAACAGCATAATCAGTATCAAATTGGACAATTTCCAGCGTGTCGACATCAGGCCCATTGAGTAAATACCGATGACGCCGCCCAAATTAAAAAGAAAGAAGGCATGGTGCGCGACATCGCGATCATAGCCAGAGTCTTCCATTAATTTCGGAATCCAACTCATCAAAAAATAGAGCGTGCTGAAGCTGAGAAAAAACGCCGCCCATAATGTCAAAGTTGCGACGCGATGTTCTTTTGCCAAAAGCATGGTGACATTCTGAGATGCCTTGTTTTTGTTGCTGTCCTTTGTCGCCGTGATCGCCGGTAGTGACCCGAGCGTTTCTTTCTTGAGCTTCACCAAGATACGATTGATTCGCCGCAATGCGTCAGCTGGTCGACGTTCGAGCAGATATTTGAGCGACTCCGGGAGGAATAACACAGCGACCAACGCCATCACCAACGTGACCACACCGCCGAACATGAACATTCCCTGCCAACCGTGTTCAGGCATAATATAGCCGGCGACCACAGACGTCATCATCGCGCCCAGCGGGTAGCCAGAGGTTACGGCGGAAATTGAGAATACCCGGTATTTTTCCGGGCTGTACTCGGCTGCCAGTGCCGCCTGGCAAGCAAGCATAGCACCCGCCCCCATACCGCTAATGAACCGCAGCACGAAGAATTCGACCAATGTCGTCGCTCTTGCTGTGAACAATATCGAAACCGCAATCAGCCCAAGACTGATGATGACAACTTTTCGTCGTCCGATGAGGTCCGATATGGGCGCTAAGAACATCGCACCCGCCATCATTCCAGCCAGTGCGAAACTGAAAATCCATCCCACTTTGTCGGGTGCGAGCTCAAGATCGCTTGCCACCGAACTCGCGACGATCGCCATCGCTGTAATATCGAAACCGTCGATCATATTGAAAACGAGGCACAAGCCGACGACCAGCAGCTGTTGCGCACTGACTGGGCCATCGTCGATGACTTTGCTGATAAGGCTATTGGCGTTGTTAAAAGTGTCGGTTGTAGACATTCGGTACCTTTGTCCGAGACTCGCCGCGCATTCGAAAATTACAATGCCCGGTACTAAGTGGACTCACCATGCCACGTCGAGTCGGCGCCACCAAATCGTGTTTGTATTGCAACATCGAGGACATACGTTTCTCCTCCTGCAACCCGTGCAAGGCAACGATCAATCGCCTGGCCAATCGCACCGGAATCTTCAACTCGCTCACCATCGAGGCCATAACCGTTGGCAATCTTGACGTTATCGATCGTAGGGGATCCCAGGTAAGTCCCAATGTAGCGTCCACTTTTCGCAGCACGTTTGCCGTAGCGATGTAGTGCGCGACGATTGGCCTGGTAAGCATTGTTGTTCCAAATAATAATCGCAACCGGCACTCGATAACGCGCGGCACTCCACAAGGCTTGAATTCCAAACTGAAAACTACCGTCGCCAACCAGCAGAACTACGGGTCGCTCAGGCTTAGCAAGTTTCGCGCCGATCGCAGCGCCGATGCCCCAACCCAGACAACCTCCGCCGGACGTAACGTGTGTCCGCCCAAGCTCTGATTGCGCGAAATCCAGGTACTGCCAAACGAAAAGGTCCGACGTCGCGAGCTCAGTAACAACGATCGCGTCGGCCGCGATGCGCCGGTTCAACTCTACCGCCAGCCGCTCTGGCGCCGTCGGATTTTGCTCCCAAACAGCCGCCACTTTATCGGCCAGGTCTGCCTTGCGTTTGTCGTGGGCGGCCGAAACAACTTTCTGCCTGCGCTGGATACGCGCTGCTGGAAGCGTCCGTGTTTTCAATTCGGTCAGTACGTCGTCGAGCAAACTGTCGGGGCGTCCAACAGCGGCAAGATCAACAGGATAATTGCGGCCAAGTTGGGTGCCGTCTACGCTCGTGTGAACAATAGCTGCAGCGGCTCTTACCAACGGCTGCGACGGCGCTGCGAACAGACTAAACATCGATCCACCAATCGACCAAAACAGATCATAATCGTCACTCGGATTTGGATCGATCGAATACACGCCTGCATAGTTTGCATGCGTCGTTGGAAACGACAAGGGGCTATGGCTGGCGGGAACGTCGCTCATGACTGGCACTCCGAGCAACTCTGCCAATGCCACGAGTTGTTCGGTACCACCATATCGACTTAATTCGCGACCCGCTACGAGGATTGGGAATCGCGCTTCTAACAATCTGTCGGCG
>Ga0209987_10000191_pt1 | contig 29699 bp, 24 predicted proteins | sample N074metaG_FD_182134 | JGI IMG/M metagenome (GOLD analysis project Ga0209987, IMG submission 182134) | Deep subsurface microbial communities from Kermadec Trench to uncover new lineages of life (NeLLi) - N074 metaG (SPAdes) (version 2) | ecosystem: Environmental > Aquatic > Marine > Ocean trench...
AGAGGAAAAGGAAGAAGAAGAGGAGAAAAAGGAAGAGGAAGAGGAAGAGGAAGAGGAAGACCCCGCCCCGACTCTTAAAAACCTGGACCTTTCAGGATTGGACCTGTCTCATTTAAATTTTTATGGCGCCGATATCAGTCAGTCCAAGCTGATCGGAACCAATCTCAACGAATCGGATCTTACCGGAAGCAATCTGAATGAGGTCGACCTCACGGAAGCGGATTTGAGCGGTAGCATCCTCAACGACGCCCAACTGAACGGAGCCCAAATGAGCCGGGCCAATTTAGAGGACGCCGATATACGGCGGACCGTCCTGCGTGAAGCCAACCTCACCGATGCCAATATGATCAACGCCAAAATCATCAAGGCCGACTTTTTTAAAGCCAATCTGGCAGGCGCAAAGATGAGCGGAGCCGACCTGTCCCGTTCCAATTTTAAAACCGCCAATCTGAGCGGTGCCGATCTCTCCGATTCCAAACTCAGTATGGGTATCTTTTACGAAACGGATTTCAGCAACGCCACGCTGGTGCGGGCTGAGATTAAAGGGGCCAAAATGTTCGGAGCCAACTTTAAAAACGCCCGGCTCACCCGGAGCAATATGACCGGAGCCGACCTCACCGAAGCCAAAATCATCCAGGCCGACCTCAGCCGTGTCAAACTGAGCGGTGCTATTCTGCGGCGTGCCGACCTCACCCAGTCCGACCTGAGCGAAGCGCAAATGGACATTGCCGATCTCAATGGCGCCAACCTCAATCAGGTTCAGCTCGATGGCGCGCAAATGAACCGCATCAAATTGAACGGCTCAAATTTAAAAGACGGCCGCCTGCGCGGCGCCAACCTCAGCCGCGGCAAACTGGGCCTGGCCGACCTCACGGGAGTGGATCTCAGCGACGCCAATCTCGAAGGAGTGGATTTTACCGGGGCCAATCTGGACGGCGCTGATCTCAGCCGGGCCAATATTCAGGAAGGCGTTCTGGAAGGCGCTTCACTGAAAAAGGTCTTTCTTGCAGGAGCCAACTTAAGGAAAGCAAAACTCGATAAGGCCAACCTGGAAGGGAGCGATCTCGCGGGCGTTCGTCTCAAGGGAGCCTCCTGTGTCGCAACAAATCTGAAAGGCGCCGACCTCCACCGATCCGAACTCGACCATGTGGATTTTACCCAGGCGGATCTCACCGACGCCAACCTGGCGGGCGCCAAACTTTTTCAAGCCGATCTCACTCAAGCCAAACTCGCCAACACCAACCTGAAAGACGCTGATCTTACCGAAGTCACCGGCTACCCATCCTAAGCCAGTGGATGGCGCGCTTCAACTGTTCTCAGACGTATTCCAGAATATCAAATGATGTTTGGCGGGAATCGCTGGCCGAGTCCCCGAGGCTGTAATCGTCCACCGCTTCCACGTAATCGTCGAACCAATAAGCGTTGGGATTGCGCTTGAACACCAGAAACCGGGAACCGTCTTTGGCTTTGGCGGCACGTTGGTACTTGAAGTAAATATGCTCCTGCGTGAGGCCGACGATTTCTATTTTTCCGGTGCTATGCGACATCACAAACCGGGCACGCTTCGCCAAACCGGAGCAACCGGTCCGGGCGGTTTCAAAAATCTCGTAAGCTTGTTCCACGGGCGTGACATAAATTTTATTGCCAAGCGTTGGCCGACATTGAAAAACGTAATAAGGCGGCACCCCGATAAAAGACAATTTGTTGAACAACTCACCCAACACTTGGGCGTTGTCATTCACACCGGCGATCAACGGCGTCTGGTTGACCACGATGGCGCCCGCCTTCAGCAAAAACTCCAAACACCGGATGGCCTCCGGTGTCAGCTCCCGGGGATGATTGAAATGCGCCATGATGTAGATTCGTTTTTCCGGCGTGCTGTACTTCTCAAGCATTGCCTTGAGGGAAGGATCGTTGTAAATCCGCATGGGATTGAACGCCGGAATCTTGGTGCCGATGCGTATGATGTTCACATGGTCCACTTCCCTGACTTTACGAATTATCGGTTCTAACTTGGAGGTGGACATGATCAAGGGATCGCCGCCGGTCAACAACACATTGTTGATTTCAGGGTGCGCGTTAATATATTCCAATCCCTCCGATATGTCCTTGGTGACTTCTTCGTTGTCATCCATGAACAGGCGTTTGCGAAAACAGAAACGGCAATAGGCGGCGCAAACTTCATTCACCAATAAGAGCGCGGTGGAACTGTATTTATGCTCCACTCCTTTGGCCACCGTGTAACTCTCCTCATCGGAAGCATCGAGTCGGCCCCAATCTTCCAATTCGCCAGTTTCCGGCATGACAATTTTGCGGATCGGATCCTCCGGGTCGTCCCAATCGATCAAAGATTGATAGTAATCGTTGGTGCGAAAAACAAACTGGTCGGTAACCTCATTGAGGTCCTTCACTTCGCCCTGGCTCAGCTGAGGAATCTGCTCCAATTTATTCAGATATCTGGGCTTTTTGCCGTTGCCATGGGCAAATGATGCGTTATTCATAAGAAAATCCTTAATTTGATATTCCTGTAATGCCCGCCCCATCGTCCGATAAGTGCGAACCAACCCTAAGCTCGGACACTAAATACTCTGCCAATTTTTTATGGGGTTTGCCCGCACGCCTGGGGAAAAAATATCCGAAAAAAATTTACATTGAATAATTATCTTTTCCGTATTGAATGGATTGTCTAATTAAATTAAGAATTTTTTAAGCACACGAATTAAACAAACCCAGCGGCTTAAATAAAATTGAGACCCTACGTTAGATGTTAGTTTGATCGGGGAATTTTCTCACAACAAAAAAAAAATGGAAAGAAATTATCGTAAAAAAATATTTTTAATCTTTTTAAAAGATTATTCTCAATATTGAAAATCCAAATTTATAAAAATACTTTTTTAAAAAAATAATCTCTTATAAAACGTTGCTGTTTTTAAATAAATTAATTTTTTTATAATCCAACGACAACATCAGCAAGTTTTTTCATCACCTGTTATGGGGAGCATTTAAGGGTTAAAAATTGAAGAGTTACACCCCCTGCCCGAAAAAACGGCAACCGGGCTTGATCCTTGTTGAGAAAAACCAGCCACCGGGTCTCTCAACAGTTTCATCCATTCGCCTCACCATGGATTACTTAAAGGAAAATAGACGAATAAAAAACGAAAATATAAAAGACCACCCATTTTTTATAAAAACAAAAAATACACTTTATTTTTATGCTGGAGGTAAACTCAGAATTTCGGGCGGACGCCCCGAACTTAGGTCAACGGGAAGGCAGATTCATGGTGTCACGGACCTTAGTGAAGGCCGCGACCGCCCGCTCAATGTCTTGTTTATTATGCGCCGATGAAATTTGCAGGCGAATCCGGGCGGCTCCCTTGGGAACCACAGGAAAACTGAACCCGATCACATAAACACCTTCCTTTAAAAGGTTTTCTGCCATTTGCCGGGCGACGGCCGCGTCCCCCAGCATAATGGGAATGATAGGATGGTCTCCCGGTGGCAAGCTGAACCCGGCCGCCGCCATCTGCTCTCGAAAGCCGGCGGTATTATCCCTGAGCTTTTGCAACAAGTCTGGGGAGTGTTCAATAATTTCAATGGCTTTTAAAGAAACTGCGGCCACCACCGGGGACAGCGTGTTGGAAAAGAGATAGGGCCGCGACCGTTGCCGCAACAGTTGGACCACCTCTCCGGCCCCACTGGTGAATCCGCCGGACGACCCACCCAGGGCCTTGCCAAAGGTTGAGGTGATGATCGAAACCCGTCCCATAACCTTGCGATATTCAATGCTTCCCCGCCCGGTGTCGCCAAAAAACCCGGTGGCGTGAGAATCGTCTACCATCACCCAGGCGCCATACGCTTCCGCCAACTGGCAGATTTCCCCTAGCGGGGCCACATCGCCATCCATGCTGAACACGCCGTCGGTGGCGATCAGTTTGAAGCGGGATTTTGCCGCCCGCTGGAGCTGGGTCTCGAGGTGCCCCATATCCGCATGGTTGTAACGGAACCGCGCCGCCTTACACAACCGGGTGCCGTCGATGATGCTGGCATGATTGAGGCGATCACTGATGATCGCGTCCTGCTCGTTCAACAAGGCTTCAAAGAGACCCGCATTGGCGTCGAAGCAGGAAGAATAGAGAATCGTATCTTCCATTCCCAGAAAGCGGGAAATCCGGTCCTCCAGCTGTTTGTGGATTTCGTGGGTGCCGCAGATGAACCGCACGGAGGCCATGCCGAATCCGTACCGATCCAAGGCCTTTTTGCCCGCCTCAATCAATTCCGGATGGTTGGCCAGCCCGAGGTAATTGTTGGCACAAAAATTCAGGACCTCGCCCTCGGCGACTTGCAGGTGGGTTTGTTGCGGAGAAAGTAAAACACGTTCGTTCTTGTACAACCCCGCTTGCCGGATGTCTGCCAGTTCGGATTGGATGTATCCCAACAGATCCTCTCTCATGGTTTCACCTCCGCACAAATATGAACAGGCTTTAGTATTTTAAAATAATTTTGGGGTGATTTTGAAAAGCCTGTTCAAACGTTTCCATTTTAAATTTATTGAAGGGAAACAGGGTGCCCTCCCCTTTGTTCAGGATCACATCATAAATTTTATCCTGAAAGTCGTGGCCTTTGGATTGCAGTAAGTTGCTCATGATGAACCAGGTCTGGAACACTTTGCGCCCGACAACGCTGTGGAGGGTTTTGCCGTGCATGATGATCTGCTGAAAATCAGTGATGATGAAGTCGCCCGCTGACAGTCCAAACAGGATCACATCCCCGCCGGCACGGGTGGCCAGGATGGCCGTGTTCAGGGCCTGATTACTGCCCGACATCTCCAACGCCACATCAACGCCTTCGCCGAAACAGGTTTGCTTGATTTTAGCAACCACCTCCGGATCGGGAGCGACGCTTTTTGTGCCCGTGGACCTGGCGACTTTCAGCGGCAAATCCACACCCAGCCGCTCGGCCAGCTGGAGGTTTTTGGCATTGGGGTCAATAGCGATAATGGTCGTCGCCCCCATGGTGCGCGCCACCAGAATTGAAAACAGGCCGATGGTGCCGCATCCGAATATAGCGACCGTCCGGCCCCGCAAGTCGACCCGACTGCAAGCATGCACGGCGTTTCCCAGGGGATCCTGAATGGCCGCCACTTCCGGCCGAATGCGGTCCGGGTCGGTGCGCCACAATTCTTTGGCGGGCAGTTTAATCAACTCGGCAAAACAGCCGTCGGTGGAAATTCCGATGATCAGATGGTTGGCGCAGACATGAGCGTCGCCGATTTTGCATTGGTGACAGCGTCCACAGAAGATGTGCGATTCGGTGGACACCAGATCGCCCGGTTTGTAGCCGTAGAACTTGGCGGCGTAACTGCCCACCGCCACCACTTCACCAAACAGTTCATGGCCGCAGACCCGGTGGAGATGTCCGTTGCTCTCCAGCGAATCAAAAATCATTTCCTTGAACGCGCGACGGTACCAAATGCTCTTGTCGGACCCGCAAAATCCGGTGAAGCGGGGGCGGATGAGAACCCGGCTCGCGTCCTCTGGATTTTTGCCCTCATCCAGCTCCGGCTCCGCCACCGAAGTGTGCACCATCCCTTCGGTGGTTTCCCATTCATTTCGTTTGACATCGAGAACAAGAGCTTTCATAGCCGCCTTCCTATTATTAATATCCTCCCGCCGTCCGCAAAAGGCAATGCCTTTTCAGGAAGCCGGGCGTGCCCGGTGGCTGGCCCAATCCCGCAAATAGTCAATCTTTTCGCTGGCGGTTACGGCCAGTGGCACGGTTTCCTGGATGCATTTGGAAATGTCCTCGGTGGTGAATTCCCGATCCTCCGCATAAGCCCGGTACATGGCGGACAAAATGGCCTGCTCGATTTCGGCGCCGCTGAATTTGTCCGCCTCCGTGGCCAAGCGGTCGATGTCGTAGGCCGCCGTGTCCCTCTTCTTCAATTGAATGTGAATTTCAAAAATCTTCCTGCGTTCCTCCGATCGCGGCAGATCGATGAAAAATATTTCATCGAACCGGCCCTTGCGCAGAAGTTCCGGCGGCAGGCTTTCAATGTCATTGGCGGTGGCGATGACAAACACCGGCTTGGTTTTTTCCTGCATCCAGGTGAGAAAGGTAGCGAACACCCGCGAAGTGGTTCCGGAATCCACCGACCCCGAACTCTGGGTTCCGGAAAACCCCTTTTCGATTTCATCGAGCCACAACACGGTGGGGCTCATCGCCTCGGCCAGCGAGATGGCCTTGCGCATGTTTTCCTCGGAATTGCCGATGAAGGAATTGAAAATTTTCCCCACATCCAGGCGCAGGAGCGGCAGGCTCCATTCGGCGGCGATGGCTCTGGCGGCCAGGCTCTTGCCGCAGCCCTGCACACCCAGCATGAGCAGGCCTTTCGGTTCCGGCAAACCGTATGCGCGGGCCCTGGCACTGAAGGCGGTGGAGCGCTGATTCAACCAGTCCTTGAGCCGGCCCATGCCCCCCACCTCGTCCAGAGTGGTGGACAAGCCGATGAAGTCGAGGATGCCGGATTTCCGGATCAATTGTTTTTTTTCAGAAATGATGGCCGGCAGATCCTCCCAGCCGAATTTGCGATTGGTGATCAGCGCCTTGGCATAAACGTTTTCGGCTTCGTTTTTGGTGAGCCCCAAAGTCGCCTGCACCACTTTTTCCACGAGGTCCGGGCTCAAATCGATCTCAATTTTTTTGGATTCGCGGTAAGGCGCCAACAAATTGTTCAGGACCGCGGTCAACTCCCTGGCATCGGGCAAAGGCAGATCGTACACCGTGAAGTCCTTCTCCAACTCTGGCGGAATTTTAAGGACCGGGGAAACCAGAACAATCGTTTTATAACTTCTTTTCAGGTTGCGGGCCAAATCGCGCAGTTGCCTGACGATGAGTTCTTTTTCCAGGAAAGGATGAATATCCTGCAATACAAAAATCGCTTTTTCGGTGGAGTCCTCAATGTACCTCAGCACGTCCTGGATCTGCGCGTCTTTTTTTAATCCGTCCTGCTTGGGATCGAACCCCATGGACAAACTCCATGTGATCACTTTCTTTTGGGTGGCGGCGCCAATTTCCGCCAGCAATTCCTGCGCCCGGTCTTCTTCCCAAGTCACCAGATACAAAATGGGATAGCGTGCCCGGATGCACAAGATCAGCTGTTGTTTAAGTTCGTTCATGGTTCACATCCCTGTTTTAAAATTCAAGATAAGACCCTCTCGCTTCCGGTTGCGACGGATCATGAATCAACTGATAATAGTGAATGAACTTTGAATCGAGGATCGCCATGCGGTTGCTGGATGCGCTGACCGCAACGGATTGAATGGCGCCGGTCATGCGTTGCTTCCAAACGCGCTCGCCGGTCACTACCTTGTAGCAGGAAATCGATTCCCGGTCCGGCACGATCTCCAGAATATCTTTTTCGACCTGGGTCAATACCGAGCGTGAGTGGTGCAATTGATATTCACACTCCAGCTCACCCTGCCGGTTGCAGAAATATACGTTGCCTTGATCGCCCCGGAAAGCGATCCACTTTTTCAGAGGAATGATTTCCCGAATGGGTCCGGTGGCCTGAAACTTCCATTTCACTTTACAGTTGAAATCGAGCGCATGACAGCGGCCCATTTCCCCACCGACGTAAATTCCGTCCGGGGTCATCTGCAAACAAGTGATCGGTCCGCCCAGCACCGTGTGGTTCACACCGCCATTTTTTAAATTCAACGCATAGACCGTCTTGGGCGCTCCGCGAAATACCGCGCAACGTAATTTATGATGGATCTGCAGTTGGTGAATGTCCTTGCTGATCGAACCGGACCAGAGGGGTTTTCCCTGGCCGGAAATCATCTTCAACGCGCCACCTTTTTCGTGCACCAGAAAACAGGCTCCCGCCGGATCGATGCCCAGCCGCTTGATTCCCGTGCCATAGAAAGCGACACGGCTTTCCCGCAGGGTTTCGGTATCCAAAATAAACACTTCATTGGCATTGGCAAGAAAGACTTTCTTCCCCCCCTGAGTGACAAAGATATCTTCGAACGCGGTCATGAACGTTTTTGTCCAAATCGACTTGCCGGAAAAATCAAAAATCTGAAAACGTTTTCTTTCGCCATAAACCACGCATTGACCGTTGCCCGAAATATGGACGGTGCCACTGCCCCGGCCGCCTGAACGCGGACTGGGCACCTGCCAGATTTCTTTTTTATCGGAAACCTCCGCGAAATCGGTCAGTTCCAGAAATTCCGCACGTTGTTCCGTTCCCTGCAGGAATTTATAACAAGACAACATCCCATTGTTTTCGTACAACAGGATGCGCGTGCCTTGCTGATCGATCCGGCAAATTTCGACATTGGAATCGAGATCCGTCTCCCACAACACATGCGCTTCGCTCGACACCATCCGCACATGCTTGAACGGATCCGTTATCAGCAGAGTTTTACCATCGCCGCTGACCGCCACATGCGTTACATTTTTATCCAGATCGATATGTTTGAGGGTTTGGTTTTCGCCATTATAGATGTAGACACCCCGATCCTGACAGGCGACCGCCAAAATATTTCCCGAATCGTCCAATTCAATGTCAGAGGGATGGGTCCGCGAAAGGTCGATGTTCGTGGGGTGGTTGACCAACCATAAGTTGGTGCCTTCCGAATCATACAGCCCCAGGCAAATTTCGTTGTGGACGACCCAAAATCGATTCTTTCTTGAGGCGGCCTTGAGCCGCCGCCAGGGATGCGGGATCGGCAGTTTCTGAATTATTTTGCCGTTGAAGTTCAGTTTGAGAGGCGGCGATTTCCAACCCCACAGAATGATATTCCCGGACTGGATTTCAAAAGACGTCCAATAGGATTTGAACCCTTTATTAAAAACCTCCCTGCCGGAGTAATCAAAAGCCATCAACCGACTGTACTCATTCAAGACTACGATTCTTTTTTTTACCGGCAGAATGCGAACCTGCAAAACCGCCGGACCGACATTATGCTCCCAAACCACCTTGCCGTTGGGGTTGATCGCCTGCACATCCCCGTTGCCAAACCCGACAGCGGCCCAATGATCGGTTGCGGAAAAATCGATGCACCGGACGGGACCGTCCACATCCGTACGCCACAAACGGCTTCCAGATTTTTTTTTAGGAGTCGCCACGTTTTCGTCGAAAAAGGTCCAAAACCATGAAATTCAATGGGTTCATTAATTTCCATTGTAACGGATTCAGGCCGCGAAGGAAGCCTCTAAATATAATTTAAGGTCCAACAAAAAAATTGAAGAATGTTAAACCAGGTGTTGAATGTGGAATTGGATTGTGCAATTGTGAAAGACGATGTTAGACGACCGTTACATTTTAAAATTTAAAGCCGCCACCGGGTTTGTCGTGGTCTTGGAATACAAAAATAGCGAAGAACTCGCCGCCAACCAGAAAAAAATCGAAGAGGCGGGAATTTCCTGCGAGCGATTGCAGGGTTTCAGCTTCAATTTCGATCAATCCGACCTGTACATGGACATGCGAAGTCCGGAATGCATTGAACAGTTCGACCTCGACGACTGGATTTAGACGGGCTGTCCGGCCCGCACTAAAATTGATTGAGGTGGGACACCAGCATTTCAGCCAGCTTTTCCAGATCGAACGGCCAGGCATAGTTCAAATGAATTTTCGGGTGGCGGGCACGCAGGGCGGCGATGATTTCGGGGATCTCCACCTCGGAATGCGATCCGCCAGGTGTCATCATGGTCGGCACCACGGTGATGGTTCCCACCCCCTCTGCGATAAGTTTCTCGACGGCCCGCGGCACATCGGGGGCGCAAAATTCATTATAAGCCACCACCAACCGGACACCCTTCAACAAGGGCGCCAGCTTGCCGGCCAGCGCCAACAACCCGGCCTGATAGGGATCGGTTTCCGGAGTGCGCGGCCATTCCCGGATTTGCCGGTCGAGCTCCACTTCTTCCCGCGAAGGCGGTTGACCGGACGCCCGGCGCTGGCTTTCCAGCTTTTTAAATTTCTGGACCAAGTCCCGCGGACAATCCTTGGGCAAACCGCCATGCCCCACCAGCACCACCGCCGATTGCGAAGATTTCATGCTCACCTTCCTGAATAGTTTAATGCCTGCGACTCACTACTTTAACCTCTGGTCCGCGTCGCAACAACCCCATAGTTCACGGCCCCTCCAAGGAGAGCTTTGTATAAGTGTCATTTTTTGTGTTGCCTCATTCATGAGGCAACGACACCCAGGAACAAGCCCCCTAGCCCCCTTCGGAGAAGGGGGGACACATCGGTCTCCCATCGAAGCTATCGGGACTGATTCAAAGTTTTCGGGTTATGCAAAAGTCTCCCTTCCAAGAGGGTTGCTTTGCGGTTGACCCGCCATGGATTAACAGGCAAAATCGTCTGCATGTTTTCCTGATCCTGTCCATTGAACAAAGATAATCCTGTGAGGAGCAACCATGAATAAAGTCCCCGTAGCGAATTGGAATCAACTCAAGGACCGCACTCCGGTTTATGCTCTGGTCGCCAACGTTGATCTGGTGATCGTTCGTTTTGACGACCGGGTTTCGGTTTTGTACGGGCGCTGTCCCCATCGCGGGGCTCTGCTGGCCGATGGATCGGTGCAAGGCGATAATATAATATGCGGTGTGCACGGCTGGGATTTTCGATACGACACCGGCATCAGCGAATACAACAACGACGAGGCCCTGCCGCTGTTCAATTCCTGGATGGAGCAAGGCCAAGTCCTGGTCGATGAAGAAGAAATCATCGCCTGGGAAAAGGACCATCCCCAAGCTTATGATCGGGAAGGCTACCTGGGGCTTTACGCCGACCTGGAAGGCACCTCCCAGGAACCGCACGTTGCCCTCATCCAGAAGCTGGCCCAGGACGGACTCTCCCAGCTGGGGCATCATGGACCGGTGGCGGCGATGGGCGTCCCGCATGACGAGCTTCCGGCCTGGGACGACATCCAAATTCTCACCGCGCAAATCTCCAAATTGCCACAATTGGACGATGCCGCAGTCGCTACCGAGGTGGTGATCGGTCCCAACAGTAAAAAACCTTTGCGCCTGTCGATCCCTCTTTTTGTTTCTGACATGAGTTTTGGGGCGCTGTCCGAGGAAGCCAAAATCGCTCTGGCGCGGGGGGCGGAAATGGCCGGCACCGGCATCTGCTCCGGCGAAGGCGGCATGCTCCCCGAGGAACAGCAAGCCAACTCCCGCTATTTTTACGAACTAGCTTCCGGCCGGTTCGGCTATTCCATGGATAAAGTCCAGCTCTGCCAGGCGTTTCATTTCAAGGGCGGCCAAGGCGCCAAAACCGGAACCGGTGGGCATTTACCCGGCCCCAAGGTCACCAGCAAGATTGCCCAGGTGCGGGGCTTGCAGGAGGGCGAACCGGCGGTGTCGCCACCGCGCTTTGTGGATTGGACGGAACCGTCACGGTTCCGCGATTTTGCGAACGAGGTGCGGCAGGCGACCGGCGGCATTCCCATCGGCTACAAACTATCGGCTCAGCACATTGAAAGGGACATCGACACGGCGCTGGATATCGGCGTCGATTACATCATCCTCGATGGACGCGGCGGCGGCACCGGAGCGGCGCCGCTGATTTTTCGCGACAATATTTCCGTGCCCACCATCCCGGCGCTGGCACGGGCCCGGCGGCACCTCGATGGACTGCACCGGCAGGACGTCACTTTGATCATCACCGGCGGCTTGCGGACTCCCGCCGATTTCACCAAGGCCCTGGCGCTGGGAGCGGACGCGGTCGCCTTATCAAACGCCGCGATTCAGGCCATCGGCTGTATCGGCATGCGGGCCTGCCACACCAACAACTGCCCGGTCGGCATTGCCACGCAAAAGCCGCACCTTAGAGCGCGGCTGATCATCGACCAATCCGCCGAACAGCTGGCCCGGTTTTTCGACGCCTCGGTGCAATTGATGAAGGTGTTGGCGCGGGCCTGTGGACACACGCGGCTGGAGCAACTGAACGTGGACGATCTGACCACCTGGAAGCGGGACATGGCCCACCTGACGGGAATATCCTACGCCGGTGTCACGCCTTTATAACGGCACCGGCTAAATTTTCCGAGGACCTTTGCCCTTGGCGGGAGAAGCAAAAGGCTAACCTTTGAGAATCATGCCAATAATTATTGAGGCCGGGCAGAGTTTGGCCCGTTAGCTCCGGCGCTTCGCCGGCTGGACTCATTCATGGCACGTGAAAGTGGTGTCGGAGGTCCAGGTGAGTTGGATGGTGTCGGGCAATTGGGTGGTCTTGTCGAGGTAGGCCAACTCCAGCTGGTCGCAGGTGAGGTTGATGGTGTTTCTAAGGTCCGCCCCGTGAAGGTAAGCATCGGTGAATTCGGCATCGGTGAGATCGGCGCCGTTGAGGTCGGCCTCGCTGAGTACGGCGCTGGTGAGATCGGCTTCACGCAGGTTGGCGCCCCGCAAGTCGGCACAGAGCAGATAGGAGTAGCTCAAATCGGCCTCTTCCAGGTTGGCATGGTCCAGTTTGGCCTGCATCAACTTTTGGTGGCTGAGGTCAGCGCCTTTTAAATCGGCTTTGCTGCTTTCCACCTTGATTCGATTTTCGATCCATTCCGGCAACATGCTTGGTTCCGCTGATTGGGAGTGAGTGTATTGAATGGAGCTACTGCCAAAACTAACGCCGATCAATGTATTATTCCACCGGAAAGTTGTCAATAATATTGATATAGGAAAAAAAATATCTATAATAAATCAGCTCGCAACAAAAGCAATTATTCGTCCCATTCCAATCCAACAAATCCCTTCCAAAATATTCTCGTTATGTACATGAAAGAACCCAAAGGAGGATAAGCGTGACTGTTAAAAAACTAGTCAGTTGGAGCGTATTGGGATTGTTTTCCTGGGGAGGGATGATTCAACCGGCACTATCCGAGTCGGAGCATAACGAATTGGTCGTCCGTTATCATAATGGTCTCAAAATGATGACCAAGGACAAGCAGTTCAAGTTTCAGGTGGGCGGACGCATCATGATGGATTTCGCCATTTTTGATGCGGACAATACGTTTAAGACTTCTTTTGAAGATGGCGACCAGACCTCCGGCGCCGAACTCCGCAGGGCCCGTATTTTTATGGCCGGTCTGCTATATAACAAGATTCTGTTTAGGGCCGAATACGATTTCGCCAGCACCAGTGACAGTACCGGTAGCGAGCCCAGTAGCGGCGAAGAACCGGGTTTCAGGGACGTGTATATTGAACTGATCAAACTTCCGCTGGTGGGCGCTTTCCGGGTCGGTCATCACAAGGAGTTCTGGTCTCTGGAAAATATGACCAGCTCCAAATACATCATGTTCATGGAACGCTCCCTGATGAACTTCTTTTCCCCGGCCCGTGGTCTGGGTGTGGGAATCTTCAGCCCCGCACTGGATAGACGGATCACCTGGAGCACGGGGGTGTTCTTTGATAGCGCCGGTACAGCGCCGCCCGTCTCCAACTTTGATAACAGTCCCGGCGCGGTGAATTTCAGTCTCCGCCTGACCGGCCGGCCCTGGTATCAGGACAAGGGTAAACAACTGATCCATCTTGGATTTTCTTATGGTTTGGAAGACCAGGGGAAAGACAACTTGACCCATTTCAGAGCCCGACCGGAAGCCAACCTCACCTCATTCCATCCGGTCGATACGGGACCCCAGCCGGTCGAGAACATCAACCGATATACTTTTGAGCTGGCCGGTGTTTACGGTCCGTTCAGTTTGCAGGGCGAACATACTTTCGTCAGCGTCAGCAAACCTGCTGGAACGCCGGATGTGGATTACTCCGGCTTTTACGTGCAAGCGAGTTATTTTATCACCGGGGAGCACCGACATTACAATACCAAATACGGGATTTTCGGTATAGAGTCCAACCCCACCGCTTTTTTGACGGCGAGGGTGGCTGGGGCGCCTGGGAAGTGGCACTGCGTTATTCCAATATCGACCTGAATGATGGCGATCCCACCGGAGCCGCCAATGGCGGGGAAATGGACGACATCACTTTCGGGGTCAACTGGTATCTCAATCCGCAAAGCCGGGTCATGTTCAACTACGTGCGTTCTGATGTGGTTAGCGGAGGCGTGACCGCCCTGGATGCCGGAACCTTGAGTATCTATCAGTTCCGTTTCCAGATTGATTTCTAAATCCGGGCAAGGGGCCGCGGGCCAAGGAGTGGGTTCACACAGTCTCGGTTAGAGGAAGAAAAACGGAGAAGGTGGAGCATTGCCGACCACGCTGTCGACTTCAATGGTTCCTTGGTGGATGTCAACAATTTTCTTGGCAATGGCCAGCAACTGATTATTGCGCTTAAGTGCTTCATCAGTCTTTTTCGATCTTTCAACCATGACAAGCTTCTAATTTATTAAACAAAACCAACCCGCTTTGGAATTTGGGGAAATTTATCCACCCAATGGAAATGGCATTGCTTTTCCCGGATGATTTCACTTTGCCCAACGATTCTTTCGCGCGCATAACGGTGGGCCACAGCACTCTCATTTTCCGGATCGAATTGACTGATCCCAAAACTCATGGTGAGCCGGACTTGGCCGTCCTCCAAATCGAAATGCGAACATTGCAAGTGCGCCTGGTATTTTTCAGCCAGCACGACGCCCTCCTGACCGGGATCAGCCCGCCCGGGCAGGTAGGGGATTGGCGGGTGCGTTACTCCTACCGGGTGGTGGCAGCCGATGCCGTGGTGGATGCGTTCACCCACTCCGATTTCCATGGCGGCGGCACCAACTCCAGGGGCAGTGAAATGGGTGTGGACATCGGCCTGGCCCAGGGCGTGGCGCTGAACTTCACTTACTACAACACCCAGGTGGAGACCGGACTTAAAGACGACCGCCAAAGGTTTCAGGCCGATCTGGTCATCAAGTTCATGTGATCCATCTTAAAGTTACATTCAAAAACAGCGGCTCTGCGGCGATTTTTAGACGAGTCTATCTCATACCAGAGGCCGCTTGGCCGGCATCATCCAACCCGGACAGGCAGGGTGACGATGAAGGTGGATCCCTGCCCTAAAACACTTTGCGCGGTTATGCTGCCTTTATGGCATAAAACAATTTTTTGGCAGATCGACAGTCCCATACCGGTGCCTTCAAACACTCCAATACCATGCAGGCGTTCAAACGGTTTGAATATTCTGTTCAAATACTTTTCGTCAAAGCCGATCCCATTGTCCTCGACCCGGATTTCCAGCAGGTTTTCCTGAATCAGCTTATTCTTGATGGTGATCCGCGGCGGAACTCCTTCCCTACGGTATTTGAGGCCATTCGAAATAAGGTTTTGAAACAGCTGGCCCATTTGAATTTTATCAGCCTCTATGCTGGGCAAAGGTTTTGCCTCCACAATGCCTTCGGAGGTTTCAATCTGCAATTCCAAATCTGATAAAACATTTTGCAAAACCTCTTGCAAGTCTATGGTTTCAAATAACCGGGCATCGGTGGTGATCCGGGAGAAATCCAGTAACGCGTCAATCAACGCACTCATTCTCTCCGCCGATTTCTGCATGCGCTGTATATAATCGAGTCCTTGGGGTCCCAGAGCCGACTCATACTTTTGCTGGAGGCGGTCTCCGAAAGTCGTGATTTTCCGCAAAGGTTCCTGTAAATCATGCGATGCGATGTAGGTAAAATCGGACAATTCTTTCATCGTTTGTTCCAGTTCCGCAGTACGGGCTTTCACTTTTTTTTCCAGATTATAATTTTGATCCAAGGCTTTTTGATGGAGCAATCTCATTTCCAACAAATTTTTGATGCGAATGCGGGCCTCCATTAAATCGAACGGCTTGTTGATAAAATCCTTGGCGCCACTGCTCAACGCCCGCAGTCGGGTTTGGTCATCCCGCAAGGCCGTCAAAACCAGAATCGGCACATAAGATCCCGAATCTCGTTCCATCAACTGTCGCATGATTTCGAATCCATCTGGCGGCGGCATATAGAGATCAAGCAATACCAAATCGGGATGAATCTCAAAATATAAATCCAGGGCCTTTTTCGAATCATTAACGACCACTAGAGATTGATACCCCTCATCCTCCAACATATGCACTAAGAGGAGCGTATTGCGGGGATCGTCATCCACAATCAATATTTTGGAATTGTGAAAATCTTCATCACTCAACATGTTTCACACTCTGAATATGAGGAAAATTCACGGCATCGGTTGCATTAAAATAAGGTTATTGGAGTCGGGCTAAGTCACCTACAAAATTACTCCCCAATTGGTTTTAGTTTAACAGCTGTTTTTCAGCAATCCATCACAGTTTGAAGAAAAATCAAATTCCAGCATGAGGGTCTGATTTCAACAAGGGATGAGGTCAAAATTCAAATTATCAAACAATCTAATTTATTGAGTTCGTTAAGAGGAGGGCGTTGGGAGGAAACCAGGGAAGGATAAACATCCCGTAAAGTTAAAAACTCATCTGGGGTTTTTGATAATTTTTTCGATTCAAACCGTATTTTTGGATTTTGTAATACAAAGTTTGCCTCGGAATGCCCAATGCCAAATAAGTATTTTTTATGTCTCCTCTTTGCCGAATCAACTCCTGTTCAATAATGGTTTTTTCAAATGAGTTGAGTTGGTCGCTGAGAGTCGGATTGTTTTCACTTATAGATTTTGTGTCCTGAGCATCCATCAAATTCTTATCGTGGTCAGGAAGGTCCATGACCAATTGCAAAATAAATTTTTCCGCTTCATTTTTGAGTTCACGGACATTGCCTTCCCAGTCACGAGCGAGAAGACCCTGCATGAATTCCCGGCTTGGCATGGCAAACACGGAGACCTTGTATCGATGACCGATTTGGGCAACAAAATAATTGAACAAAATCGGGATGTCCTCCTTGCACTCGCGAAGCGGTGCGAGGTAGAGCTGAAACACATTGAGCCGATAATACAAATCTTTCCTGAATTTATTTTTGACAGACGCTTCTTTCAAATCCACCTTGGTGGCGGCGATCACCCGCACATCCACCGGAACGGGTTCGTTGGAGCCGATTCGGTAAACCACCCGGTCTTGAATCACATGCAACAGCTTGACCTGCAGGTGCAGGGGCATGCTTTCAATTTCATCCAGAAACACGGTGCCGCCACGAGCGTATTCAAATTTGCCAATCCGGCGGCGATCGGCTCCCGTGAACGCGCCCATCTCATGTCCAAAAAGTTCACTTTCTATAATATTTTCCGGGAGGGCGCCACAGTTGATTGAAACAAAATTACCTTCACGACGAGGACTCTGCTCATGCAGGCACCGGGCGACCAAATCCTTGCCGGATCCCGTTTCACCATAGATCAATACATCGGGATCGGAACCGGACATGCTGGCGATGGTCTGCCGCAATCGGGTCATCACGGCAGATTTGCCGATGATCCTGTAGTTGCCGTCGGGGTGTCCGTTAGGCTCTTGGCGGAGTTTTCGTATGGCCATCATCAATTGGCGTTTTTCCATGGCGCGTCGAGTCACTTCCAAAAGAACTTCATCCGTGAACGATTTTTCCAAAAATTCGTAGGATCCTTCGCGGATGGCCTGGACCGCCGTGGGAATATCCGCCTGGGCGGTGATCAAAACTACGGGGATATTGGGGTCGGTCGCACGCACCCGGCGCAAGATGGCCAGTCCATCCATTTCTGGCATGTTGACGTCGCTGATCACAATTCCAGAAAATTCGCGGGTGATCTCAGGCAGGGCTTCCCGGACAGAGGAATACGCATTCACCTCAAACCCGGCGGCTTCCAGGGTTTGCTGACAACCCAGACGCACCACCTTGGAGTCTTCAATGATTATAACTTTATCAGCCGCCACTTTTCACTCACTGGAGAGTTTGCAATCCGCATGAAAAAGGGAATGCGCGTTGCAAGATAAAAAGTCTTCCATACAGCGGGCATACGGATTGGCTCTCCCACCTCCGACGAGCCCCCGCCACGCATTGTGAGAGTCATCATAACACAAATAAAATCAATGCTAAAGGCTGACTTTTAGTTTTATTGATGGCATCGAGCTGGGACTTTTTTAACAAAATTCCAATCAAGTGAAACACGCGGGGAGGTGGTCCGCGGGCGTGAAAAAAAAGACCCGGCAAATATGCCGGGCCTTAGAAGAATAAAGGGACGCAAAACTATTTGATTGGGATGCGGCTTCACATCAACATCAAGGCGTCCTGGCGGTCGAGGTCATTGACCACTGTCCACTGACCACCACCGTTTTTCACTTTATACTTCCACTCTTCCAACCGATTCAAATATTCTTTGGGATCGATATTATCCGTACGAAGTTTGGTGACGTTGAGCGCGTGCACGGAAAAGCCATCCAGAATGAGATCGAAATCCCGCACGAATCCTTCGGGCAATTCCTCCTTAAGGTCGGAATAAATGAGAATGTGTTTTTTGCCCACCTTCGCCTCATTTAAAAACTCGATGGCTTGCAGGAGCCCACCGGAAATGTCCGTGTACGGACTGCTCTTGACATTATTCACAAATGCATTCACCGTTTTGGCAAAGGCACGCTTTTGCGCGTTGGAAACCGAAGGCCGCGAATCGAAGGTCACTTTAGCGATGATGTCCTTCTCGCTGAAACTGCCGCTGTCAATCCGCGCCACCACGAAGGAATCGCCCGGTCCCAGCGTCCCCAACAGGTAACCGATGATCTGCTGAGCCTTTTTCAACTCCTGCGTGTAAGTTCCCGACGTGTCCAGCAGGAGATAGACCCCTTTCGAATTGGGCACCGTTTCACTGCTGGTGCAAGCGGTAAGAGTCATGCTCAAAATAATAAGGAATAGAGTTAATTTTTTCATTTCATCACCTGCTCCACCCCAACCTCATGTGCTGTCAGGGTTATTTTAGGTTCATCATTTTTCTCCCTGTGCTGGCGGATTTGTGCCAAAACCGTTTTTTCCACCCAAAGCGGGACGAAAATAAACACGTCATACAAGTGGGTGAGCCCTTCTCCCAGGTGCTTGAAGATATCCCCCACTAATCGCAACAAGAACGCGGTGGCGCGCAGGCCCAGGGCCATCAAATCACCGAAAACGCTACGGGTGCTATTGGCCAGGGACTCCAAAGGAATCGCCACAAAGGTGAGCGCGAACGGCAGGATGAACCCCATCACCATCTGGCCCACCATGGGAATCCAGTTGTTGACACCGGTCACCTCGACCGCCTGCGCCACGCCTCCCGCGGAAAGCGAATGCCGGAGAGCGCTCAAGTCCATGGCGATTTGATCGCGCATGAATGCCAATGCCGACTCCACACAAGCGAGACTGAACAGAATGGTGAACGTGATCCAAATCATCCGGAGGCGCAATTTGTCGTCCATGCTACCGATGACGGGGAACAGGCGCGTGAAGCGCAACCCTTCCATTAAGAACAAGCCCATGGAAATTTCGACCAGAATGATCACCATGGCCGAGATGTCCGCCACCTGGTAACCGCCGATGCGGGCCGTGGCCCCAACCATCTCTGACATCGGGAGAGCGATCAGGTTGAAGTTGATGATGGCGCCACCGACTGCCACCAGCACCACAAACAGCGACACCACAAACTGGATTCCCGCTGAGGATCTCAGCGTGCGCTCCGCTTTTTCCGAACCCTGGCGAATCTCTTCGTACCGGGCCATCTGAGTGTCTATATCCCGCGCCCGGTCCATCAGACTTTTCATCGTGCCGCCGACTTCATCAATGGTGTTGGTCAAGCGGCGCCAATAAGGACGTAAGCCCTGCAGGAGCTGGTGCCGGCGCCCCACCGAGTCGCGGTAATCCTTCATGACCTGCTTCTGATGTTTGACCGATGCCTCGTGAATGCTGTCCAGAATGTTGGCGGTCAGCGGATTGTTTTTGTGATCGAGTTTCAACTTGGCCACGGCTTCCACCGCTTCGATCCACTCCGGAGTGGGCGGCAACATCTGGCCACTATTCTTGTAATCCTCCTCAATATGCGTGATCTGGTCGGCAATCACCCTTTGCAAGGCGGGGTACCTGCCCAAATCGCGTTCCACCACCGTGTTGACCCGGAAAAACTCGCGGTCCAACTGCCGTTCCACCTGCTCCTGGCCCAACTCCAGCAGGACTTCGCGGTTGCGGTCTCTCAGTTTTTTCTCCGCCTGCCCCATAGACTGAGCCGCCATGTTCATGGCGGAAGCAATCAACTCGGTCATTTTGAGTATCAAAGAATGTATGGAGCTCCGACCCATGTACAATCCGATCATCAACAAGATGACGAGGATCAGCACCGACAGGCCGGGCTGGCCGGGAATCATAAACATGCCTGAAAGGGTTGAGTCTGCTCGTTCCATAACCATGCCCCTCTTGGTAAAAATATCCCATTTATAAAAACCCCAAAACCGGGGTTCAGCAATCCGGTGGCGTCGCCTCCTCAACTTGGCCACCCCGCAAAAATCAAATATATCCACTAAGACTGCAAACCATATACCAATTGGGATATATTTTTAATAAACTTTAAATCGATTGATTTTGTTAGCTATTCTAAAATAGCGGCTTATGGCAATGGCGGTACTGGCTGTGCGGTTTTTTATAAATCGTATCCAAAAGTGCCCATTAGCCCGTGTGCCGCAGGCTCCATACAATTCCATTTTTTGAAGCGGGTCAGGAGGCTTTGGGGTGGTCATTTTGAGGAACAACACGCCGCAGAATCTGTGTTTTGACAGGATCACAGGCTTGAAATCCACCCCAACGTTTTAATAGGGAGTCGATGTTTCCCCCTTCTCCGAAGGGGGCCAGGGGCTTTGGTCACCCGCAGCCTGTTCACGGGTGACGCGATAAAACAAGAGGTCATGCTTGGACCATCTTCAGCATGCTAAGTGGGCGATCGGTGGTCAGTGACCTTGCCGGCCACACCATTGCTAGAGTACGGTCGGTGGGGGAACTGGCACGCCAGCCAGCCCACCGCTTTCGATCTGTTTATGATAATATAACCAGTTGATATGTTTGATCGTAGACTTTTTTCAAATTTCAATTGGTGGTATTTCGCGGTGATCTTGGTGATTGCCGGATTTGGCGTGGTCCTCATCCACAGCGCCAACCATGCCCGGCCGGAAGCTTTTTTCCGCAACTTGTACATCAAACAAATCTACTGGATCCTGGCCGGTCTCGGCGCCATGCTGGTGGCCGTTCTAATGGATTACCGGCTCCTCAATCGCTACGCCTACCTCATTTATTTTCTAACGGTCGGCCTTCTGGTCTACGTTCTTTTTTTCGGCACCGTCGCTTCCGGAGCACGGCGGTGGATTTTAATCGGTTCATTCAGCGTACAAATTTCTGAATTCGCGAAATACGCTTTGATCATTGCGCTCGCCAAATATTTCGACACCACGAGACCGAACACTAAATATGAAGTCAGGGATCTGGTACTGCCCGCCCTCATGACATTGGTTTTAGGGGTTCTGATCATGAAGCAACCCGATCTCGGCACGGCTATCATCATAATTTTCCTGTTCTTCGTTTTTATTATTTCGGTGGAAATCAATCCCAAAACCTTGTTTCGATTGGTAGGAAGTTGTGTTGTTCTGGCCCCGATGGCTTGGTTTTTCCTCAAGGATTATCAAAAAACACGCTTGAGAACATTGTTCAACCCGGAACTGGACCCGCTGGGCGCGGGCTACCACACCATTCAATCCAAAATCGCGGTGGGTTCCGGTGGTTTTTGGGGCAAAGGCCTTTTCGCTGGAACGCAAAGCCGACTCAATTTTTTGCCTGAAAAACATACCGATTTTATTTTCTCAGTTTTGGCCGAGGAAACAGGATTCGTCGGCGTGTCCGTCCTGCTCATTTTGTATCTTTTTCTCATCCTTAAAGGATTGAACATCGCTTTTAAGACGACCGACCGTTTTGGAATTTTTCTGGCCCTCGGTATCATCGCCTCCATGTCTTTTTACATCATTTTCAATATTGGAATGACCATTGGTTTGTTTCCGGTCACCGGCCTTCCCCTGCCCTTGCTGAGCTATGGCGGTTCGTCCCTGATCACCCATTTTTTCGCTCTCGGCCTGCTCTTGAATATAGAAATGCGGCGCACCCTCCACCCCTGACCCGCGTGCCGCTGGCCCCATGAAGTGGACCTCCGCGAATTATTTCCAAAATATATTGCTCGCAAAATTGAGTTCGCCCATTTTAGCTCCCGTGCTTCGCCGGGCGTGGTATACTTGCTTTCCATCGCACCACCCGAATTTTGAATTCGCAACTTATATTTTATGTTTTTTTGAAAATGGATAGAAGCCCCGCATGGCATCTGAAATAGTGATCAATTCAAATCCACGGGAAATCCGCGTGGCCCTGGTTGAAAATAATCAGTTGGCCGAAATTTTCATTGAGCATAAAACCAAAAAAGGTATCGTCGGAAATATTTATAAAGGCGTGGTCACCAAAGTGCTACCGGGAATGCAGGTGGCCTTCGTCGATATTGGCTTGGAACGCGCGGGGTTTCTTTATGTCGGCGACATAGACATCATTGACCTGGTGGAATACGACGGCGAAGAAGAGAATCAAGATGGTAGTTTGATAGGTGAAAAACCGAGCTCGCAGGTTCAATCGCATCGCGAGCAGGGCCGGGGCATCCCCATTCAGGACCTGCTGGAAGAAGGTCAGGAAATAATGGTTCAGGTGGCGAAAAACCCCATGGGAACCAAAGGTGCGCGCATCACCTCCTTCATCACTTTGGCGGGGCGTCACGTCGTTTATATGCCCACGGTGAACCAGATCAGCGCTTCCCGCCGAATCGAGGATGAGGATGAAAAAGAACGGTTGAAAAAACTGGTGGCGGAAATTGGCCGGCCGGGAGAAGGCTACATCGTGCGCACCGCCGGTCTGAACCGGCAAAAAGAGGATTTTGAAACGGATTTGAATTTCCTGCACAAGCTCTGGGACAACATTAAAGCTCGTTCCGAATCGGTCAGTGCTCCCAACCTGCAATATGAAGATCTCAACCTGATTTTCAGGTCCATGCGGGACCTTTTTAATGAGGATGTCGAGCGCCTGGTCATAGATTCCCAGGCCGACTTTGAAAGTTCCGTCGAGTTCTGCTCGGCCTACCTCCCCCACCTGGTGGATAAAATTGAATACTACAAAGAGTCCGTTCCCATATTCGATTACTACGGCATCGAGATTGAGATCAACCGCGCCCTGGGACGAAAAATCTGGCTCAAGTCTGGCGGATTCATCTCTATCGACCAAACCGAAGCATTGGTGGCCATTGATGTGAACACCGGGAAATTCGTGGGCCACAGCGATCCCGAAGAAACGATTCTCAAAACCAATCTGGAGGCGGCCAAAGAAGTGGTGTACCAGTTGCGGCTTCGCAATATTGGCGGCATCATCATCGTTGATTTCATCGATATGGCGAGGAACGAAAGCAAGGAAATCGTCTGGAATGCTTTGACTCAGGAACTCAAGTTCGACCGGTCACGCACCAACATCCTTAAAATTTCAGAGCTCGGTCTGGTGGAAATGACACGGAAACGGGTTCGCGGAAGTTTGAGCCAGACTCTGTGCGACCCTTGTCCATACTGCGAAGGCAAAGGCCATATCAAATCGGCCACCACCGTCTGTTACGAGATCATTCGTGCCCTGCAACGGCTGTCCAGCAACAGCATCACTCAAAAGGCGGTCACCCTTGAGGTTCCCAGTGTGGTCTATGACCTGCTGTTTGAGGAAGAGACTTCTTATTTGGATGAAATCGAAAAGCTGTATAAGATTCAATTGACGGTTGAGGTCAATCCCAAACTGCATCAGGAAAAATACAAAATTATTTCCTGACCTCACAGCTGAAATTACAACCGGACAACTGGCGGAGACCCCCGTCCCGTGTTAGAATCGGCCCGATCCGTGATTGGGACAACCCTTTGAGGAGATCAACATGATGACACGTCATATCTTTTTGTTTGTTCTAATTGCCTCCATGGCTGTGATGAGCGGTTGCGGGTCGGTGGGCAAAGATTTTGACATTGAAGCGGCCCAGACTATCCAAAAAGGGAAAACCACCCGAACCGATATCAAACAGATGTTCGGCTCGCCATTCAAAACCGGGGTGCAAAACGGCAATCCCGTTTGGGTGTATGAGAAAAACGTTTACCGAGCCGTGGGAAAAGACTCCTCCAAAAGCCTGATCGTCGAATTTGACCACAAGGGAGTGGTCACGGGATACCAAATCATGGTTGACGAACCTGGCAATTGAACCCGAACCTCTCCTTTGATGCTTGAACTTGACCGGAAGCAAAAGGTTATCCTGCACCTCACCTGGATCGCCTTTTTTCTGACTTTCCTCGTTTGGTTCAACATGGCTCCCTTCAACACCACCCTTCGGACCACGCTGGGACTGACCGCCGGACAAATCCAGATATTGATGATCTGCAACGTGGCGCTGACCATCCCGGCGCGCATCGTCATCGGCTCCCTGGTCGACCGCCTGGGACCCAAAAAAGTGTTCGTGGCCCTGTTATTGTACTCTGCCGCCGTCACTTTTTATTTTTCCATGGCCCAGAGCTTTACGGATTTGCTCATCTCACGCCTGCTGCTGGGAATCGTCGGCGCAAGTTTTGTAGTTGGTATCAAGATGATCTCCGAATGGTTTCCACCGGAAAAGATGGGCGCGGCACAGGGCCTTTATGCCGGGTGGGGAAATTTCGGTGCCGCCGCGGCCGCCTTCTCTCTGCCCTCCCTGGCCGTAGCCTTCTCCCCGGAAAACGGATGGCGTGCTGCCACCGCCTTTTCTGGAGTGCTGTGCCTGGTATGGGCCTTCGTCTATCACCGCTGGGCGCACGAGGTACCAGAACGTGACTCAGAATTCCGGCTGAGCCTTGAAAAAACCATCGAAATCACATCCTTCAAAGATCTCGCCCTGGAAATCCTATTGATGGTCCCGCTTTATGGAGCGGTATTGATTTTCCTCTGGAAATTATCGACGCCGCCCACCTTATTGCTGTCCACCCCCGTCTTCTGGATTTTGTCGGCGGCGACACTGGCACTCCTCATCCACAATGTGACCCGTTGCCTGCGCTTCAACCTGCCCAGGATTCGCGGCAACCATTCCGGCGATTCCCCTTATGAGTTTCGGCAAATCGCCATTCTCAGCCTGTTGTACGCTCTCACTTTTGGTTCGGAGTTGGCAGTGATCTCAATGTTTCCCGATTTCCTGGCGACCACTTTTGGGTTGAGCATGATCACCGCCGGCATCCTCGGTTCGAGCTTCTCGTTTTTCAATCTGGTCACCCGCCCCGGCGGCGGTTGGCTGTCTGATCGCTTCGGGCGCAGACGAACGCTATTCCTGCTGGTGATCGGGGCCGCGGTGTGCTATGGACTTATGAGCGGCATCACCTCAGCATGGGCCCTCACGCGGGTATTGGGGTTGACGGTGCTGTGTTCCATCTTTATCCAGGCGGGGAATGGCGCCTGCTTCGCGGCAGTTCCCCTGATCCGTCCTGACTTAACCGGAAAACTCGCCGGGGTGGCCGGGGCCTATGGCAACGTCGGTGCCGTATTTTTTCTGATTCTGCTCAGTCTGTTTGGCCCACAAAGTTTTTTCAAATGGATTGGCATTTACGCCTTGTTTGTTCTCATCATTTTGTTATTTTTGAAACCGTTCGGCATCCCTGACCGGTCCAACCCACAAAACTGATCGGAGTTTTTTTATGGGATTCACCTGCGGCCTGGTCGGCCTGCCCAATGTCGGCAAATCCACCATCTTCAATGCGCTCACCAACGCCGGCGCGGAATCAGCCAATTACGCCTTCACCACCATCGAACCCAACGTGGGTGTGGTCAGCGTCCCCGATCCACGGCTGGACATCATCGAAAATCTGGTCATCGCGGAAAAAAAAGTTCCCACCACCATGCAGTTCGTGGACATTGCCGGATTGGTGAAAGGCGCCTCCAAGGGAGAGGGTCTGGGCAACCAGTTCCTGGGGAATATTCGCGAGGTCGACGCCATCGCGCATGTCGTCCGGTGTTTCGACGATGACAACATCCCGCATGTACACAACAAGGTGGATGCGGATTCAGACATCGAGGTGATCAATACCGAATTGATGATCGCCGATCTGGACACCCTGAACAAACGCAAAACCAAAATTGAAAAACTGGCCAAGGGGGGAGACAAGGAAGCCCGCATGCAAATCGGAGTGCTAACCCGCCTGACGGAAGCTTTGGATGCAGGCCGTCCGGCGCGGACCGTCGTGTGCGAAGGGCCCGGAGAAATCCAGTACGTTAAAACCCTCAACCTGCTGACCGCCAAACCGGTGCTCTACGTCTGCAACATCGCCGAACCCGAGCAGGTCGACAACGCTTATGTGCAGGACGTTCGCCGCCACGCCGAACAGGAAAACGCGGGCGTCGTGGTGCTGGTTGGGAAAATGGAAAACGAAATCATGGAAATCGAAGACCCGGAAGAACGCCAGGCCTTTCTCGAGGAACTCGGCTTGCAGGAAACCGGGTTGGATCGGATGATCCACGAGGGTTACCGGGTGCTCGATCTATGCACATTCTTCACCGTTGGTGAAAAGGAAAACCGCGCCTGGACCATCCCCAAAAATTCCCGGGCACCGCAAGCGGCGGGTAAGATTCATACCGATTTTGAAAAAGGTTTCATCCGCGCCGAGGCCTATAACTTTGACGATCTCGTCAAATATGGCTCAGAATCCGCCGTCAAGGAAGCCGGACAACTGCGCGTCGAAGGCAAGGACTACGTGGTGAAAGACGGTGACATCCTGCACTTTCGATTCAACGTGTGAAAAAATTCAACCCCAGATGAAAACCCAGATCCTTCCTCCCCTTACCAAGGGGAGGATACAGAAGGGGTGGTTGGTCACTCTAAGTTCGTCGATAAACTCAAGGTAAACTCTGCGAAGAACCTGGGCTTATGCAAAACCCTTGTTCAAAAGGGACGATGGTGGGTTCACCTCTGGCGTCATGCTCCGCCGGTGTTGAACGCACGCGGAGTTTGGCCTCTCACTTCCAGCCGCAGGCGGGTTAAAGGGCTTTGTTCCGGCGGCGTTCGTACACTTTCCAGATGCGGACCGCAGCTTGCCGTTGCCGTGTGGTGCCGCCGTTATAAATCTGAGTCAAATCCTGCCCGGTGATTCGAGTCAGCACGATACTCATCACATCGGTCACCACATCGGGGCCGTAGTGAATCAAGCCCTCGCCCCCCGCCATCGGTTCCAACGTGATCTTGCGGATGGCCAAACGCCTCGCGTCATCCATGTGTTTGATAATGGCCGGCATCGCTTCCACTCCCAACCCGATCAACGTATTGTAAATCGCCTGCGCCTCGCCTGGTTGGGTATCGCGATCCACCATCATCTTCACCAACAGCGCCACCTGCGATTCCAGGGCCAAATCGTGCGTCGCAAAATAAAGATCGCTGTCCCGGATGAGCTGTTCCTGCAGTTCCAATTCCAGCCTGACTTTTGAGGTCAAATCCTTGCTCGCGGCCTGAACCGTTTGCGGAGAATACGCGGCCAGGTAATAATTCTTGCCAGAAGATTGCAGGAACAAAATCGCCTCCCTCTCGTGCAGCGCCACCAACTGCTCGCGCGTGAGCCCGCTATACTGCTCCGTAGCGGTGTAGTAGCGAAAGGTCAGGTCGTTGTTCGCCAGCGATCCTTTATAGATGTTGTGGACAGCGACGGCCACCGGCAGGTACACGTGGTCGCCGGTTTCCCCGGCAGAACGGATAAGATCAACCGGCACCGTTATTTTTCCTTCCGCAATCAGGTGACTGCTCGCCACCAGTTGCCAGAAGGCAATGTCGTCATTGCCGAATCCCGCGGTGGGAACCCATAGCGTCAAAACAAAAATTAAAGTTTTAAAATAAGCCTTCATTTTACCTCTTAATATTTTTCCAAAAGATTCACGCCATCCAACGTAACGTTAAACCTCAAAGTGAACTCTGGCATCCTGCCCAACCCCTGCTGAGTGCTACTTCCGTTGGACCTATTGCCCGCGGCGGCTCGCCGCCCAGCCTGGGACCAGGCTTCGCGGGGTTTTGCCGGCGAGTGCGTCGATCACGTTATCCGCCACCAACAGCGCCATCCGGTCGCGCGTCTCGACGCTGGCGCTCCCGATATGCGGCAGGATCATCAGGTTGTCGAGTGCAGTCATGCCCGCACTCAGCGCCGGTTCGTTTTCAAACACGTCCAGCGCGGCGCCGGCAATCCTGCGATTTTGGAGCGCTGTGACCAACGCCTCATCGTCCACCACCTTACCGCGCGCAGTGTGAATGAGAATCGCCGTCGGTTTCATCATCTCAATTTGCTCCTGGCCGATCAAGTGCCGGGTGGCATCGGTCAAGGGCACATGCAGGGTGACGAAATCGGACCGCTTGAGCAACTCCGGCAGAGTCACAAATTCGGCGTTCAGGTTTTTCTCTTCCGCCGTTGGCAAACGATGCCGCTGGTGATACAACACGGACATTTTGAAGCCGGCCGCACGCCGCGCCACCGCCCGGCCAATTTCCCCGCACCCGATCACGCCCAGCGTTTTCCCAAAAACGTCATTGCCGAGGAACAGTTTGGCCTGCCAACCGTGGAACTGTCCTTCACGGGTGTAGCGGTCGGCGGGCACAATCTGCCGGGCGGTGCCGAGGATCATGGCCCAGGTCAAATCCGCCGTGGTCTCGTGCAAAACACCCGGCGTGTTGCTCACCCAGATACCTTTTGCGTGCGCGCGCGGCACGTCGATGTTGTTGTAGCCGGCCCCGTAATTGGCAATGATTTTTAAATCCGCGCCACGGTCGATGACCCCGGCGTCCATTTTGTCCGTCAGGTAAGTGACCATGGCCTGGCTGGATTCCGCGCGCTGGATCAACTCCGCCGGCGACAGGGAATCGCCTGATCCGTTGTATCGCACGTCAAACCGGGAGCGCAGAACCTCCAGGGCGGGTTCCGGAAAGATGTGGGTCACGGCAACAGTCGGTTTCATATGGATACGCTTTCTGAGGCGGAGTACCTCCGCAGTTAATTGTCAAAACTCTATCTTGCGCTCAACAACGGTGAGGCATGAAGCTGGAGTTCAGCTAATTGCCTCCCTCGCGAGGGGGTGCCTCCCCTGCCAAGGGGCAACGGGAAATAGAGTTCATCATATTATGAAAATTTTCTGTTCCATGCCACCTTCAATTGCCGGGTTCGCGGTTTCTGGGTGATCCCGAGCCGGAGTTGATGTAAAATTGATGAACGTTGCAGATCAACAAAAATTTCAGGGGATTTGAGACCGGGCCAAGGTGGCATTAATGATGTTGCGAATCAACGAAATATTAAAAAGTATTTAAGCAAAGTTGAGGTGGGATGAGCCGTGTTACAAATCAACGAAATTTTCCAAGGATTTGAGACCGGGCAAAGGTCACAATGATGATGTTGCAGGTCAATGAAATTTTCAAAAGTATTCAGGGCGAGTCATCGCATGCCGGCCTTCTGTGCGCCTTTGTGCGGCTGACCGGATGCAATTTGCGGTGCACCTGGTGCGATACCGAGTACGCATTTCACGCGGGCAAAAATATGTCGATCGATGAGATCGTCCGCACCGTGGACAGCTACGGCCTATCCCTGGTGGAGATCACCGGCGGCGAGCCGCTGTTGCAGGATGGCGTGTACGATCTCATGCAGGCCTTTCTCGCCAAGAATTATCAAGTCTTGCTGGAAACCGGCGGGTCCTTGCCTCTGGACCGGGTGCCTCACCAGGTCATCAAAATTGTCGATCTCAAATGTCCTGGGAGCGG
>Ga0209987_10000193_pt1 | contig 29621 bp, 32 predicted proteins | sample N074metaG_FD_182134 | JGI IMG/M metagenome (GOLD analysis project Ga0209987, IMG submission 182134) | Deep subsurface microbial communities from Kermadec Trench to uncover new lineages of life (NeLLi) - N074 metaG (SPAdes) (version 2) | ecosystem: Environmental > Aquatic > Marine > Ocean trench...
AAGCAGCTCGCGACAAGCAATGAAAAAATCAGCTCGAATGAGCTCCAACTACAAGAGTCCTGGTCCCACCAAAAAGAGGATCATGAAAAAATCGTGGTGCGCGATCGGCAAATTGCAGAGTTGGAAACGCAACTGGCAAAACAGATTACAGAATGTAAAGAACTGAATACTGAAAACAGTGATCTCCGTGATGAATTACAAAATGACGCCGCCAGGGAGATTGAGCGAAGCCACAAGCTGATTGCGGAACAAACCGGCCTTCTGGCAGCAAACGAGCAGGACCTCGGTGAGTTCAGGGCACAAGTCAGCCGCACCGAACGATACGCGGACGAACTTCGCCATAAGTCCCAGGATCAGTCCAAGATCGCCGCGAGCGCCGTCGGCCGGATGCAGGATCTGCAAACGAATTTCGAATCTGCGCAGGACAAAGTCAGCGACTTGTCTGTGAAGCTGGCCGACACCAGGAAGCAAAGCTCAGTGCTTTCGAAGAAACTCAGCAAAATCGAAAAGGGCTTCGCCGACGAGATACGGACAATACGCTTCGAGCTAGGTGCAGCTCAGGACACGATAGTTGGCCAGGATACGGTCAATGTACAATTAACTTCCGATCTCTATGACAACAAAGGCGCTCGGCAGTCACTTGAGACTCAGCTCGAAGAAGCTGATGAGCAACACCAGCAAACAATCAGGCAACTGGAACAAGAAGCCAACAAGCTCAGAAATCAGGTGGAAGATTTCGAGTACAAACTGGAAAACAAGGACAGTGCGATCGCGGCATTGATGGCCGAACTGACGAAACGAAGTGAGTCAATAGAATCCATTGGGGAAATTGAAAACGTCATTCAGGAAATCGACGAGCGAATCTCCGAACACCTGGATGAAGAAGATACGGCTACTCGCGAACGCGTGACCCGCCTGCTGGTTGGCGAATCCGACGGACAGGAGGTGCGGTTCCCATTGTTCAAGGACCGGCTGACCATTGGGCGGACGACGAATAATGACATACAGCTGAATGAGCCAAGCATCAGTCGCCGACACGCTGTCATCGTCACAGAAAATGGCAGCACCAAACTCGTCGACTGGGGCAGCAAGAACGGCGTTTATGTCAACGAAAACCGAGTGGCAGAACAGCTGTTGAAGAATGGCGACCTCGTCATGATCGGAATGACGGAATTCCGATATGAAGAGCGTCCAAAAAGATAAATCCCTTTCCAAAGTCCGTCAAACCCGGATATGTGAGAGCAATCACGGTCTTTGTCCGTTTGACCCGTTACTGTTGCACTCCTTCAGGGATTGAATGGACACCATGCAACGGCTCATGTTGACCCAGGCCGAACCGCAACGAATGGATCTTGGCGCGAATCAGGAAGATTCGTATGAAGCGGAAAACCTGTTGCAAAAAAAGATCTGGTTACCCAAACTCGTCTATGACTGCCTGCCCTACTTCTACCTGACAGCAGGTTTTGCCGCTTTATTTGCCACCCTGTACATCAGAGAATGGTTCTGGATTCTGCCACATTACCTGCTGTTCTCCGCGGCGTGCCTGCACCTGGGTTTCGCCATACGCGCCCGGCGGGCGAAAACCGGGGGTTCTGCATAGGGCCACGTTGTCTGCTTGACCTCATCTCGATCATAGTCAACGATGGTGCACCCAACATTCGCTGCACCACAAAATGCCAGTCACTCCCGATTCACTGAAGAAGACCGCTACAAGGGAATTCGCACTGTTTCTTTGCCTGCTTTTATTCGGGCTGCTGATCTTGCCATTCGCGGTCTACATGGTCGGCAAATCGGTGTTTGGTGCATACGGTGGGACTGGTTTTTCCGCCTTTTACGGTACGCTGAACAGCGCCATCTGGGATGGCGAACTCGCAATCCTGTTTATGGTGTTCTCGCCATATGCAATCTGGCAGTTGACCCGCCTCACCATCTGGGGCTTCCGGCTGACCTGGCGGCAACGAGTTCGGACCTGACTCAATTCCCTCGCAGAGAAACTGTGACCTTCGTCACAATTTTGTCCTGGTGACCATGCGTTTAGCGCCGATTTGTTGTAGCTTATGTTAATAATACTGCATCACTCCGCTATGCCGAGGCTATAGTTGTACCTCGCAAAAACGGAAATTTCACGCCTGTCGGACGTTCCTTATGCAGCGCTTATTCAAATGGCTGGCCAGAAAAATCTCTCCGGACAAAGCGGCACCCCAAAATACTCATCGCCGCACCGGTGACAGACGCGTGCCCCCGCCCCGGCCGGCAGCAATACGGCGGCACCCAAAAATCGAATCGGTCGATGTCGAGACCGAGCTTGGCGGCAAAATCGAAGACGGTGGCCCCGGAAAGAATGTACTGATTCGCAACAAATATGTTCGCGAAGATACGGGCACGCACGAAAAGCTGACGATCATCGACGAGTCGCTTCTCCAGGCCGACGAAGACGATGGCCTGGATCCTTACAACACCGGGCGATTTGACAGCTCCAAATTATGGGATTCCTCCCGCTCACGCAAATAATCGCGGCCAGCTCATCACAAATTGACGGTATTTTTTTCTGCGGGTAGGCTGCAAGTCCCGCCCGTGATTGGAGCCACCACCAATGGGATTGCGCGTTTCGTTTGAGCTTGATGACGAGGACCTCAAACATTTTCGCCTGATCATGCGTGAGTCACGCAAAGCCGCAGCACGCCAGGCGCCGGAGGAAATCGTCGCCAGCGCCGAGGAATTGCTGGGGGAGATTCAGGAGTCCAGGGTGCCGCGCTTCATCGCGGAGCGACTCGGCAATCTGAAAATCATGATTCAAATGCTGAAGGATCACGAATGGCGCCTGCCGGGCGCCGAATCGACCCGTGTACTCAACGCCCTGGCCTATTTCACCGAGCCGGAAGATCTCATCCCTGATCACATACCTGGCGTCGGTTTTCTCGACGACGCCATAATGGTCGAGCTGCTGGTACGCGAGCTGAAACATGAAATCGAGGCCTACATCGATTTTTGTGACTTTCGGGCGAAGCAACAGCCCAAGCCGGGTATCAAACGAAAAACTACGGACATGACCCGTGATCAATGGTTGCAGCAACGTCGCGACGAATTGCAATCCAGGATGCGCCGGCGGAGGAAGCGCAGCAGCAGCGACGGGGCAGACGGACCGGGTCCCCTGGGGCTGTTGTAGGCGTGCAGGGGGCAGTCTGCATAATTCAACATAAACATCCAGCGAGTGTTGGCCTGATTTAAGGAAACTGTCCCTCTAAATCGCGGTCATAGCTCATGCGGGGCAGGTTCCCGGTAACGCGCCAGCAGCGATTTGCCGGAGAGTGCGAAAATGTTGCTGTGGGAGGCCGTAAATGCCTGGAATCCTTGATTTTTGCCGAATGCGCCCTTGATTGAGAGGCGCATGCCATCTAGCCTTGTGTCCTACGCTGGATTTCTGAATATTACTGCTGCCAACCATGGAGATCGTTTTGAGAAGAATTAGAATTGGCGCCCGACATCGGATATTGGCTGCCGTTTTGGCTGCCGTTTTGGCTGCCTGGAGCCTGTCTGCATCCGGTGCGACACCAGTTGTCAATATTCAGGAAGAGCTGGCACCGGTAGCTCGCCACGAGAAAATTGGCCAGCTAGTTACCGAATTCATCCAGAAGTCTCACTATCGGCATGCGTCCGTGGACGATGAACTGTCATCGAAGGTGCTGGATCGATATATAAAGGCGCTCGACAGCAATCGCATGTATTTGCAGGCGTCTGATATCGCCGCATTCGAGAAATACCGCTACAAGCTGGACGATATGGTGCGCTCGGAGCCGCTGGATCCCGTATTTGAGATGTTTAAGGTATACCGGACCCGTGTTCGCCAGCGCCTGGAATTCGCGCTCTCCATGCTCGAGACCGAACCCGATTTTTCAGTCGACGAAGAATACGTCTTTGATCGCGAGCAATTGCCGTGGTTGGAATCGTCGGAGCAGCTTGACGAGTTATGGCAGAAACGTGTCAAAAATGACGCCCTCAGCCTGACGCTTGCCGAAAAGAGCTGGGAAGAGACACAAGTGATCCTCGAGAAGCGTTATTTGCGTTTCCTGAAACGAATGGATCAGGTCAAGAGTGACGATGTGTTCGAGACCTTCATGAACGCATTTGCGCATACGCTGGATCCCCATTCGAGCTACCTGTCGCCCCGAAATTCCGAGGAATACAGAATCCAGATGAGCCTGTCGTACTTCGGTATTGGCGCGTCACTGCAGATTGAGGATGACTACGTGATGGTCATCAACATCATTCCTGGTGGTCCGGCCGCGATTGATGGCGAATTGCAACCCAAAGACCGGATCACAGCGGTCGCGCAGGGCGAGGACGGCGAATTGGTCGACGTTGTCGGCTGGCGTCTCGATGACGTCGTCCAATTGATACGTGGCGAGGCCGAGACCGTAGTGCGACTACAGATCACGCCGGCCGGCGGCTTGCCGGGCGCGGAAGAAAAAGTACTCAGCCTCACGCGTAACCAGGTAAAACTCGAGGAACAGGCTGCCAAAAGCGAAGTCATCACGGTGCCCCGGGATGGGCGTGACTGGAAGATCGGTGTCATTGAAGTACCGAGCTTTTATCGGGATTACCGCGCACTGAGCACTGGTGACAAGAATTACACCAGCACCACGAAAGACGTCAAACGCCTGATCGGTGAACTGGAAGATCAGGGCATCGATGGCCTGGTTATGGACTTGCGAGACAATGGCGGCGGTCATCTCACGGAGGCAACTGCGCTTTCGGGGTTGTTCATCGACAACGGTCCGGTGGTGCAATTGCGCAATGCGAATGGTCGCATCAGCCGCCTGGACGATCCGGATCCGGTGCCGAGAGTTGCCTACAACGGCCCTCTGGCTGTCCTGGTCAACCGTTACAGCGCATCCGCCTCTGAAATATTTGCGGCCGCGATGCAGGACTATGCACGCGGCGTGATTATCGGACAAAAAACGTTCGGTAAGGGCACCGTGCAGAATCTGTACTCACTGGATCAGTATGTGCGGCGGCCGGACGACGAAGGCCTGGGCCAGCTCACACTGACCATTGGCAAGTATTATCGGGTTACCGGGGAAAGCACCCAACATCGCGGCGTCGAACCGGATATTACCCTGCCATCGCACATTGATGCGGAGGTCGTCGGTGAAAGCGTTCGTGAAAGCGCCTTGCCGTGGGATACGATCCGCACGACCAAGTTTCGGCCGGGTGAGCCACTGGACAGCACCATCAGCTCCTTGACGGCGAGCCACAACCAGCGCAGCCAGGGCGACCCGGATTTCCAGTACCTGGTTGAAGGCATCCGTGATATCGAAGAAGTGCGGTCCAAGAAGGCGGTCTCGCTCAATATCGATATACGCATGCAAGAACGGGAAGAAATCATGAATCGCCGCCTCGATCGGGAAAACGCGCGACGTGCCGCATTGCAGCTGGAACCCGTCGCCACCATTGAGGAACTGGAAAAATTGGATGCGCCTGACGTGCAACTTAACCAGGCCGCAAATATTGTCACGGATTTGGCGGTATTGCGGGAGGTTAAAGCAGCTCCGACGCGCACCGCGCATAACCAGAATGATGTTCCTGCCTCACACAATTTGCACTAGCAATTCATGGTGTTATATTGATAGATAAGACCAGTCTGCTCGACTGATCCAGCAACGGAGGTCGCCGTGGAATTCAAAGTCCAGCCAAAGCGAACCATCATCGCAGGCGTATCGGTGCTTACCGCTACCCTGATGTTGAATGCCAGCGCTCACGCTGCGAGCACTGCTGTCTATCCATGTGACCAGGTCGGTCGCGATCTGCAAAGCCTCGAAGTCCTGGTGGGCGAACTGACGCTTGATGTGGTTGACCACGTTCCCACCGATCCGGCTGCAATCGATGAACGGTCCGCCAGCACCGATTCGGTCGCGCCTATTCTTTACTTGACGCCAAGAGTAACGAATATAGTCGATGACGTATTCCGGGCGGCTTCTGATAAATTGCCACAGGAGACACCGGAACAACCTTCATCTTCACCACTGGCTGGCAGCGACGAGAAATCGGATCCGATCGAGGCCCTTGATGAAGAGAGCGAGGCCGGTGTTTTGCCGCGTTTTCAGCGGCAGATGTTGCGCACAGATATTTGATCTAATCGCGACTCGTCGCTCTCGCCGCCATGTGGTTGATTCGGGCATCCTGCCCTCAGCCGTTGATTCGCTGCATCCTTGCAGTTCACCCTTCGGGCGCCTTCGCTACACTCAGGCGTCCAAATCGTCTGTCCTGACAATTTGTCGGGCTAACGCCTACGGCATTATCCAAAATCGCTCCCGGCGATTTTGTCGCGACATAAGTAAGTCCTGTACGTAAAGCCGCTCCTACAAGTTGCTCCTACATATGCGGCTAGCGGCTGAAAACCTTGGAAATTCGCCAGTAATTTTCGCTGAGGATATTGGCTTCTTTTTCGCGGATGCCGCCATCTTCGTCAATGTCGAAAACCGTTGTCGTGCTCGCCGCCACCGGTACTACATCAGTTTTGTTCCTGAACGATGCCCGGTCACTGATCAGCTTGGCGCGCTGCTGTAGCGTGCCGGCGAAATCTGTGCTTTTTTCCAGAACTTCGAAACATTTCTCAATGCGTTGCAGAATCTGTGCACATTCATACTGATTCCCATAGTTCATAGAACCAACGCTCTTGTCGCCAGCCTCTTTAACGAGGGCCGCGAATTCCCGATTAGCAAACTGCAGGAATAATTGTTGAGCAAACGCCAGGATCATCAGGTTGATCAATCGCTTGCTTGAAATATTGAGCCCTTCATTTTTGGGGGGCGCGCGCTCACCAATGGCTGCCAGTTCGACAATCAATGCTGCCTCCCCGGCGCGTGCAGTTTCAATGTCCTGATCAAGCTGTTTCAAAGCGGCTTTTACCGACCGACTCTTGAATATCCTTTCAAATCCGCCCATCGACTCCAGGCGGCGCCGCTCTGCCTGGCACTGGTCCTCCAGTTGCTGCATCTGATTCCGATGCACGAGGAGTTGTTCTTCAACCTGCGCGCTCTCCTCCGCCAGCCGCGCGTTCCATTCCGAGGTCACCTCGCCTTGCAGTTTCTGCTCACTCTGTTGTTTCAGCTGTCCAGCAAATTTCGCCAGTTTTCGTTCACAACGCTGCGCAAGTCCTCGCAACTGATAAAACACGACAACATTTTGGGTCCACTTTGGATCGATCAGGAGGTCTTCAAGGTGCTCCAGCTTCTGCTGCAGACGCGCCGCCACGCCTTCCTGCTGTTTGATCTTGTCCTGCAGCCGGAAGTGCTCTTTACGTGCATCAGCAAAGGATTTTTTGAGTTCGGCACGGTTCCAGTACAGGTCCATCAGCTTTTCGCTGTCCTGTGGCTTCTCTTCCGAATTTCCGAACAATGCGGCCAGACTTCCCAAGCCAAGCTCCTTTACATAATCAATGTCCGGAATCCACGGACATTTTGCCGTTCGTATTGGAATTATGACAAAGAGAGCCCCGTCAAACCTTGAATCAATCGACATTTTTGGGGTTCGACCCTATAGCAATCACCGCAAATGAGCGGTTGATCGCGCCACCAGCGCTAAAATCAGCGCTCGAGGATCAGGTGGCCCTGGTCCATCAGGTAGTCGAGCCACTTATTGAGAATAATATTGCGGTGCCACCGGGCATCGAGTTCCGCTCGGTGCACTCGCATCAGGCGCCCGAAAGCTGCATGTCGACGCTCGCCGGAAAACTCCATTGACTCGGCCAACTGCCCGTCAAGATAGACGCGAACTTTCATGTCAGGATCAGCAATGCGGACGCCCTCTTCATAAAAAAAGTAGGACAGAGACATCGTGACGGTGTAGCGGCTACGCTCAAGAATTTCCACATGCAGGTCACAATCACCCGCGACCCGCGAGCGATAGTAGCCGTCCAATCGATTCAATTCCGGGATGAGTTGCAGCAGGCGAAGATAATTACTTTCGTACAGCGACATCAGGCCGACAAAGCTCTTCGGCTTTACGATTGTCTCCGGGACCAGTAAATAATCCTGCAACATGACTCGAATATATCACAGCTGCTTTGATACAAAAGGTATGCAAAAACGGTTCCAGAATTGCGCTAAATATGAATAAATTAGGGTCGAACTCTGCGCTCGACACCTGTACTATCGAGGATTCTGCTTGCGATTTCCTCGATCGAAAATTCCGTCGTATCAACGTACGGGATGCCGTATTTTTTGAATAATTTTTCTGCCTCGCGGAGTTCATAGCGAACCTGCTGCGCAGAGGAATATTTACCAAGTGCACGTCTTTCTCTTCTGATTTGCTGCAATCGTGTTGGGGCGATGGTCAATCCGAATAATTTTGACATTGATTTGTTAAGGAATTCCGGCAATACGCCCCTATCGAATTCCTCGTCCGTCAACGGAAAATTAGCGGCATAGACGCCGTACTGCAATGCCAGGTACAGGCAGGTCGGCGTTTTTCCGGAGCGAGATACACCGATCAGGATGACATCCGCCATTTCATAGTCACGTGTAATCCCGCCATCGTCATTTGCCAGCGCAAAGTTGGTCGCCTCGATTCTTTTCATATAACTGTCGATGTCGCTCATACCGTGGGCACGACCAGCGGTATGGGTGGATTTCTGCTGCAGCTCTTCCTCCAGCGGTTCGAGGAAAACGTCGAAAATATCGAGGTGCAGGCCATTTGCTTCCCGCACTGCGGAACGAAATTCGTCCTGGACCAGGGTCGAGAATATGATAGGCCTTGCGTCGGCGTTGATCGCTGCCTCGTTGATTTTCTTGACAGCCTCCCGTGCCTTGTCATCGTTATCTATAAATGGCAAAGTCACTTGCCGAAAATTGTGACTGTCAAACTGCGTCAACAGGCTGTGACCTAGCGTCTCAGCCGTAACGCCGGTCTGATCAGACAGAAAAAACACGGTACGTTCAGTCATATGAAGAGATTCCCCAATAGTCGAAATGCTCGCGATAAAGTTTTGCGACCAGTTCGCGCAATATCTACGGTCGATTGTCCAGTTTCGTGGCATTAACACAAGGGAGCCAGATTTGGAATCTTACGTGATCAAGCTTGAAAAGCTTGGAATGGATGACGTTGATGTTGTTGGCGGGAAGAATGCCTCACTGGGTGAAATGATTCGCAATCTCGGTGACCTGGGCATACGGGTGCCCGGCGGATTTGCAACCACATCGGCAGCTTACCGGGACTTCCTCAAGACTGACAAACTGGACGAGCGGATTCATGACACGCTGAAAGACCTCGATGTCGACGACATTGATGCGCTAAACGAAGCCGGGCAAAAAATCCGTAACTGGATAACATCGACAGAACTGCCGGAGCGGCTCATAGAAGAGACTCGCTCGGCCTGGAGCGAAATGTCGGCGGACCGGGACATTGCCGTCGCGGTACGATCGTCGGCGACGGCCGAAGACCTGCCCGAAGCGTCCTTTGCCGGGCAGCAGGAAACTTTTCTGAATGTGCGTGGATTCGACAACGTGCTCGAGGCGCTGCATCAGGTTTATGCGTCGCTTTTCAATGATCGGGCGATCGCGTACCGCGTTCACCAGGGATTTGATCATGCGCAGGTTGCGCTATCCGTGGGTATCCAATACATGGTTCGCAGCGACATTGGTTCAGCCGGTGTCATGTTCACCCTGGATACCGAGTCCGGGTTCCGGGACGTCGTTTTCATTACCTCATCGTATGGGCTTGGAGAAACTGTGGTCCAGGGGGCGGTAAACCCTGACGAATTTTATGTCTACAAGCCTGCACTGGAAAATGGAAAGTATCCGATACTGCGCAAGAACATCGGCAGCAAAGCGATCAAAATGATCTACAGCGACGATCCGCGGCCCGGGAATAGCGTGGATACCGTCGATGTCGATGCAAGTGACAGCCATCGGTTTTCCCTGACCGATGACGAACTCACGGAACTCGCCAGGGTCGCAGTCGAAATCGAGAAGCACTATGCCCGCCCGATGGATATTGAATGGGGCAAAGACGGCTCCGATGGCCAGCTCTACATTCTGCAGGCACGGCCCGAGACAGTGCAAAGTCACAGCGGGCGAACGATTGAACGCTTTACGCTCAAAAATCGCTCAACCATATTAAGCACGGGCCGCAGCATTGGCCAGAAAATCGGCCAGGGCAAGGCCAAAATTATTCGCGACGTGAGCGAAATGAATCGAATTCAGCCTGGCGATGTGCTGGTTTCCGACATGACGGACCCGGACTGGGAACCTGTAATGAAGCGCGCGTCGGCAATCGTGACTAACCGGGGCGGCCGAACCTGTCACGCGGCGATTATTGCGCGCGAGCTGGGAATTCCGGCTGTAGTTGGCTGCGGGGATGCGACCAAAACGATTCCTGACGGCAGCGACGTCACCGTTAGTTGCGCTGAAGGCGATGAGGGCTATGTCTACGACGGCCAGCTCGAGTTTGAGGAGACGCACATCGAACTGGATTCCCTACCCGAGATTCCGGTCAAGATCATGATGAATGTCGGTAATCCGGACCGCGCATTCGATTTCGCGAACATTCCGAATCACGGCGTCGGCCTCGCCCGCCTGGAGTTCATCATCAACCGTATGATCGGCGTGCATCCCAACGCATTGCTCGAGTACGACGATCTGGATCAACAAACGCGTGATGCAATTGATGAACAAATGGCCGGCTATGAAGACCCGGTCACATTTTTTATTGAGAAACTTGCTGAGGGCATCAGCACGATTGCCGCAGCATTTTCGCCCGAGCCGGTAATCGTGCGCATGTCAGACTTCAAATCCAACGAGTATGCGAATCTCATTGGCGGAGAAATTTACGAGCCTACTGAAGAAAACCCGATGCTGGGATTCCGCGGTGCGTCGCGATATATTTCCGAAAAATTCAGACCGTGCTTCGAACTGGAATGCGCGGCGCTAAAGCGCGTTCGCAATGATATGGGTTTGACGAACGTACAGATCATGATTCCATTTGTCCGTACCGTGAATGAGGCACGCCACGTACTCGAACTGCTGGCCGAGAACGACTTGAAGCGAGGCAGCAATGATCTCAAGGTCATCATGATGTCTGAACTGCCGACGAATGCCCTGCTTGCGGATCAATACCTCGAACACTTCGATGGGATGTCCATCGGCTCTAATGACATGACCCAACTGACGCTTGGCCTCGATCGCGATTCAGCGCTGGTTGCCGAGTTGTTTGATGAACGCGACGAGGCTGTCTTGGCGATGATGTCTATGACCATCAAAGCCTGTCTTAAGCAAGGAAAGTATATCGGTATCTGCGGCCAGGGACCCTCGGATCACCCTGACCTCGCACGCTGGCTGGTCAACGAGGGCATTCAGAGCATGTCACTGAATCCGGACAGCGTGGTCAAAACCTGGATGTTCCTGGCTGGGGAGACTGTCTAGTGTAGGAGCGGCTTTGTGTACATGGCGGCGAGAGCGACGAGCCGCGAAAGATTCTTAGAACCGATCGTATCCCGAACGCTTCGTCCACCTCATCCTCGGCAATATCAACCCAAGAAGAACCCCGCCTAAAAGCACCAGCGCTCCGGTAATGAACCAGTTGCGCGTTGTCTGGCTGCCAAGACTTTCGTTTTCCTGTTCGAGAATACTGATTGTCATCTCGACGTCAGTCAGTCTTTGTTGCAGATTCATGTTCTGTTCGTCGATCGCCAGTACATTCGCGGCGGTACGACGAATCTGGTCAAGCTCAGCCTGCAGATCGGCTTTGTCCTGCTCCAGCGCGCTGATACGACGTTGCGCTGCTTCATATTCCGTACGAATATCTCCGAGTCGCGAACCCATGGACGTGCCCTCGGCGTTCGCTAAATTAAGCTGCTGGGTGAGTGTCGTCAGCTGTTCCCGCGCTCCGGGCTCGTCCATCAGGTATCGGCTAAGGACCCAACCCTCAGTTCCACCACCTGTCACTACCCGCGAGTACCCGCTTACGGGATCTTCTTCGAGGAATTCAAGTTCGGTGCCACTACCAATCATGCGTTCGATTGCGTTGTTTGTGCCTGGGCCGGTGCGTAACATCACCTCGAATTGATCGCTTACCCAAACCGGGTCGCCAAACGCAGCAAGCGACACAAAAAAAGCCGTGCAAAGTATAGTGAATCTTTGCAAAACGGATCGTTTAGTCATTACTGCATATCGCCCTGTCGTGAAGTAACAACTATAAGGCAAGGTGAAAGTTCGTTCCAGACAAACGCGGCAATCAGCCGTCGCCTGTCGCAATACGACGACATTCGGTTCATTCGGGCAACGGCGCAAGTTTGTCACGATTCTGTTCCCAGTGGCGACCGTCAAATGAACTCAGGGTGACCGAACTGATGGTATCCGGATTCAGGCAACGTCCGTTGACACTGATACCATCCGGATGTGATCGCGGAACATAGAATGACTTCACGCCACAGTGGCTGCAAAAGTAGTGACGTGCAATGCCGGTATTGAATTCGTAGGTGATCAATTGATCTTCACCTTGCAAAATCCTGAAATTTGATTTCGGCACGATCAAATGCTGGTAACCGACCATATTGCAGATGCTGCAGTTGCATTCATCCAACAATAGATCCGACGGCGCATCTACTTCGAATCGAATTCTCCCGCAATGACATCCACCTTTATGAATCGCCATAACCAGTACTCCGCGTGTTCATCTTAGTTCTTGCTCCAGATTGAAATCATATTGTTCGCAGGCATCGCGTACAGGCTTGTCCGATGCAATCCGCTTGTCTCGGCAAAGCCGTCCAGGATTTCCAGATCACGAATGCCCATCGCCGGATCTTGCGATCTCAGGTTCGCATCAAATTCCCGGTTGCTGTCGCTCGTAAATTCGCCGTTTTGATTAAAAGGACCATAAAGGCAGAATCTGCCGCCGCCGATCAAACATCGACCAGCAGTACTGAACATCTTCTCTACCACTGCAATGCTCATAATGTGTGCAGTGTTTGCAGAGAATACCGCATCGAACCTATCGTCAGTCTGCAACGACTCTTCAACATCCAGTACCAATGGAGCCTTTACGTTATCGAGATCGGCGTCTTCCAGCCAGGCGTTGATGCCATGATGATTTGCGACCAGATCACTGGTCTGCCAGGTTAGCCACGACATTTGGCTCGCGAAAAAAATTGCGTGCTGGCCGGTACCGGAACCAATCTCAAGGACTGCCTTGCAATCCTGAAACTCGTCGCTGATCACCTCGAGAATAGCATTCTGGTTGCGCAGAGCGGATGGCGCGTTTGGCTTCGTCACCGTTAGGCCGGCTTCAATACACTTTGATCGAACAGCATTTCCCGGTAGTAAATCAACTCGGCAATCGAGTCACGAATATCGGCCAGCGCCCTGTGGTTCGATTCCTTGTTGAAGCCCTTCGCAATCTCGGGCGCCCAACTACTGGCAAGTATTTTGAGTGTGCTGACGTCGAGATTCCGGTAGTGAAAAAAGGCCTCGAGTAAGGGCATTTGCCTGGCAAGAAATCGCCGATCCTGGCAAATACTGTTGCCACACATCGGTGATGCACCAGCTCCAACATATTCTTCGAGAAAATCGATTGTTTGCTGTTCAGCATTCTGCAAAGACAGATCGCTCTCGAGGACTCGCTCCGTCAATCCGGATTCCCCGTGTTGGGTCGTGTTCCACTCGTCCATTCCATCCATGATTTCCTCTGGCTGGTGAATCGCCAACACCGGGCCCTCCGCTATTTCGTTCAGATGAAGGTCAGTCACGACTGTTGCGATTTCGATGATTTGATCCGTGATGGTGTTCAGACCGGTCATTTCCAGATCGATCCAGATCAGGTTGCTCGATGCGTCACCTGCCGGCGTATTCTCGTTCGAAGTCATGCATTCCCCTATCCATACTCAGCTGCTGCACAGTGTAGCAGCGGCGGAGATGCATGACTCGAGGGTACCTCTATATACAAGTCGCTCCTACAGCCATGCCCTTCGGCACGCGCCTCGTCGCGCCATCGCTCTGGCCAGCAACGCGGCTCGCGAAAGGTAAATAGAGTTACCCTTAACATACCGTCATACTGCGCCGTGATGACCTATTCCCGACCCAAAATGATCGTGCGATGAATTCCAGCGCGACTCAGCAGGCCCTGGTAACGGCTACCTTCAGCCAGCGCATGAGATTGCGTCTGGATGACGGTTCGGAGGTGACCGGTCGCCTGAAAGGCAAGAAAATCCGACCTGTTTGTGGCGACCTCGTCGAGGCCCAGGGAATCAAGAACGAACCCGAATGGCTGATAACAAGCATATTGCCACGCAAGAATGAATTGTCCCGGCCGGACAGGCGAGGACGCATCGAGATTCTGGTTGCAAACATCGACCTTGTTGCTGTTGTTGCGGCCGATGCGCCAGCAGCCGACTGGTTCATCGTCGACCGTTACCTTGCCGCGGCGGAACTAATCAATGTTTCCGCACTGGTGGTATTCAATAAAACTGACCTTGGCGCGGCAACCGAGTCGTCGGCAGCGGAACTGGCCGATTTTGCGAGGATCGGCTACCAAACCGTACGCTGCAGCGCCAAATCCGGCGACAACCTGAATCAACTGCAGCAACATCTCCGCGATCAAACGGCGATCATCGTCGGCCAGTCAGGCGTCGGAAAATCGAGCCTGATCAATTACCTGATCAGCGGTGCACAGCAACGAACAGCAGAATTATCCAGGAGCACCGGCGAGGGCCGGCATACCACGGTCAATTCCATGATGTGGTCGTTGCCCGAGGGCGGCGCAGTGATCGATTCACCCGGCGTGCGTGATTATGCACCAGCGATCGATTCGCCGGACCTCGTCGCTCGCGGCTTTCGGGAAATTGACGATCATGGTCAAAACTGCCGATTCGCGAATTGCCGCCATTTGCGGGAACCGGACTGCGCGGTCAAGTCGGCCGTAGAGGCCGGCGACATCAGCGCACGTCGTTACGAGAGTTACCGGCGTCTGTTAGCACTGTCGAAAAAATCGGTCTAACCCGGTGGCCAGGTAAACTGTCGCCCACCCAACAAATGCAAGTGCACATGAAATACGGTTTGTCCGGCACCAGCGTTGCAATTCATGGTAACCCGGTAGCCGGGCTCCGAAATACCTTCCTGCGCGGCAATCTCCTTGGCCGCGACAAATAGCTGGCCAATCAATTCGGCGTCGGATTCAGTGATGTCGTTGATGGTTGAAATGTGGCGTCGCGGGATGATCAATACGTGCGTCGGTGCCTGGGGATTAAGGTCTCGAAATCCGACCAGCTCCTCGCTTTGATAAACGATATCCGCGTCTATATCGCCTGCTACTATCTTGCAAAAAATACAATCCAGGTTACTCATGATCGAAGCACTCCATCCGCAAGTTAATCTACAACGCGTCTACCGAAGAACGCGTGTGACAAGGTGCCACTATCGACATACTCCAGCTCGCCGCCCAGCGGCACGCCGTGCGCAATGCGACTCGCCTGCACCTTATGCTTGCCCGCCAAGTCGGCAAGAAAGTGCGCCGTCGCGTCACCCTCGACGGTCGGATTGGTCGCAATAATAAGTTCCTTGACCTTTCCTGCTGCCAGCCGCTCTTCAAGTGCGTCCATTCCCAGTTCATCCGGGCCAATGCCATCCAACGGCGACAAGTGTCCCATCAGAACAAAGTATTGACCGCGATAACCGGTCGCGTCTTCGACGGCCATGACGTCAGCAGGCGATTCAACCGTACACAATTGACCCTCGTCACGCCCCGCTGCCGAGCAAATATTGCATAACTCATGTTCTGTAAACATACGGCAGCGCTTGCAATGCCCGATTCCGTCAACTGCCTCGGACAATACTTGCGAAAGTTTAAGTGCCCCATCCCGATTTCGCTCCAGCAATTGAAATGCAATTCGCTGTGCAGATTTTCTGCCGATTCCCGGCATACAACACAAGGCATCGATGAGGCGGATCAGTAACGGAGAGTAAGGCACGAATTACCGGCGACTGATCTAAAACGGCAGTTTCATTCCAGGCGGCAAACTTAAGCCCGCCGTCATTCCCGAAAACTTTTCCTGGACTGTTTTTTCGACCCGGCGAACTGCGTCGTTGAACGCTGCAATGATCAGGTCCTCCAGCATCTCCTTGTCATCGCCAATCAGAGAATCGTCGATCTCCAGGCGCTTCAATTCGTGTTTGCAGGTCATGGTAATGCGCACCAACCCGGCACCGGATTCGCCGGTCACGGTCAGACTGGCCATCTCCTCCTGAGCTTTCTGCATGTCGGCCTGCATTTGCTGGGCCTGTTTCATTAGCTGGCCGATACCACCTTTCATCAATTACTCCTGGTTCGCTGACGGCAGATTCTGGATGGGCTCAATGGAATCCGCGTTGAGCTCGGCACCAAACATGTCCTGAAGTGCTTTTACATTGGGGTCGGCTTCAATGGATGCGCGCGCCGCCGCATATTTCGCATCGACACGACGAGCTTCCTCCTGAATTGGCGTTGCGGATGCAGTCTCACCGATCGAGATATCCAGGCGCAGCGACTCGCCGTAGAACGCACAGAGCGCCTTGCGCAATGCCGCTTCAGTCGATTGGGTCAGTAATGTTTCCGACTTTCCGTCCAGGCAGAGATGCAGCACGTTTTCCTGGCGCCTGACGAAGGCGCAATTACTGGCTAACAGCTTCCCTGCCCCGCTGATTTCGATTTGATCGATCAGTTTCGACCAATCGGGATCCTGCCATGCTGCGGTCTCGCTGACCGCTTCTCCTGTCGCGGCCTTGTTCGATTTGGTCTCCGTTGGCTGCGGCCTGGCAGCGGCATTGCGGTTCGTATCGCCGCGTATCGACGGAGAGACATCGCCGCCGGGCTGAAACGCGAGCATTCGCAGCAACGTCATTTCGGCGCCGCTTTTCGGATCTGGCGCGAGGTATAGATCACGGCGGCCAATCAGCGCGATCTGGTAAAAGAGTTGCACATCTTCTGCCGATATTTCACCTGCAAATGCGGCAATTTCACCTTCGTCGTCCTCGTCCTCTGCGTCTGCCACACCAACGACCTGGTAAACGGCAATGCGTTGCAGAAGTGCCGCCATGTCATCGAGGAGTCTCGAGTAATCGGGAAATTGCTCATCAATCTCCCGTATCGCCGCGAGGATGCCGGGCGCATCTCCCACCGCAAGCAATTTGAGAATGCGGGATACATATTGGCGATCGATCGTGCCCAACATTGTAGCGACTGAATCTTTGCTGACATCGCCAGCACAGTAGGCGATTGCCTGGTCGAGCAGACTCAGTGCGTCCCGCAAGCTGCCATCCGCCGCCCGCGCAATCAATGCAAGCGCGGAGGCATCCGCTTTGACATTTTCCTCTCCACAAATGAGTTCGAGGCGTTCCCTGATCAATTTTGGCGTGAGTCGCTTCAGGTTGAATTGCAGGCATCGCGACAATACGGTGACCGGAAGTTTCTGTGGGTCGGTGGTCGCGAGCAGAAACTTGACGTGAGGCGGCGGTTCCTCGAGCGTTTTCAAGAGCGCGTTAAATGAATGTTTCGACAACATGTGCACTTCGTCGATCAGGTAAACCTTGAAGCGGCCCCGGGCCGGCGCATACTGGACGTTGTCGAGCAATTCCCGGGTATCGTCAACCTTGGTTTTTGACGCCGCGTCGACTTCAATCAGATCGACGAAACGGCCTTCATCAATTTCGCGGCACGCAGAACATTTGCCACATGGCTGTGATGTCATCCCGGTTTCGCAATTCAGGGCTTTCGCGAAAATCCTTGCAATCGTGGTCTTGCCGACACCGCGGGTGCCGGCGAACAGGTAGGCATGATGCAAACGCTCGCTGTCCAGCGCATTAGTCAGCGCCCTTAGTACATGCTCCTGCCCTACCGTCTCAGCAAAATTTTTCGGTCGCCATTTCCTTGCGAGTACGAGATAGCTCATAAATTAACCACTGAATACCGTAAAGTGTCATCGGGATCGAGGTCAGACAGTGTAACCAAAGAGACACCCCGGACACAGCCTCAATGTGACAGCGTAATCGATGCACTACAGGAGGCCCGCGCCAGCCATTCCCCGGCACCCGGCGTCACCGCTGCCGCTGCTCCCTTCCGGGCCTGACGGGGTTCACGGGTAGCCGTCGCGAGGTGACCAACGCGGGCCGGCGGCGATTATCGCCCCACTCGGCGGCTGGCACAACGCTGGAGCTCCGCCAGCGCAAAATTTGATGTAGGTCAGGCGGCCAGAGATTGCTATTCTCTCGGATAGCCCGTACGGCCTTCCCGAGCCACAGCGGAAACAACAATAATCAGGAGCAGACGATGTCCGGAGTGCCCGTGTTCGCGACTGTCGATCCATTTGATGGAATGACCGGAGAGAAGCCCGGTACCTTGCAAAATCTCGTTTCCGGCAGCTGGGAAGACAGCGATTCCGGTACGCGGGACATCATCGACCCGATGAATGGCGAGGTATTTCTGAAAGTCCCCGATACCCAGCAGCATGCACCCTATATCGCGGGGCTGCGCAGTTGTCCGAAATCCGGCATGCATAATCCCCTCAAGAATCCACAACGGTATGTGGCGCTGGGTCAGGTCTGCTCAAAAGCAGCCGCCCTCCTCGCCGAGAAGGAAGTCAGCGACTATTTCACCAAGTTGATCATGCGTGTCATGCCGAAAAGCTGGAACCAGTCATTCGGCGAAGTCCTGGTTACACGGGTGTTTCTGGAAAATCTGGCCGGCGATGGCGTGCGATTCCTGGCGCGCGGATTTTCGAATCCAGGCAATCATGACGGACAGGAGTCGCGTGGCTACCGTTGGCCGTATGGTGCTGTCGTCATCATCGCGCCATTCAATTTTCCGCTTGAAATTCCCGCGTTGCAGCTCTTGGGCGCGCTTGCGATGGGCAATCGCCCGCTCGTAAAACCAGAGACGAAAGTGAGCGTGGTGTTCGAGCAGTTCGTGCGCCTGCTTATCCATGCAGGGTTGCCATTGACTGACCTCGACATGATTCACTGCCGCGGCACGTTGATGGGCGAACTGATCGAAACTGCGAAAGACGACATTCGCCTGGTTCAGTTCACCGGATCGAGTGGCGTTGCAGAGCACCTCGCCAAAGTAATGAATGGTGCGGTCAGAATCGAGGATGCGGGCTTCGACTGGAAAGTCATTGGCCCCGACTATGATCCCGCGTGGCTGGACTACGTCGCCTGGCAATGCGACGAAGACGCATACAATGCCGCTGGCCAAAAGTGCTCCGCGCAAAGCATTATCCTGTCACACGACAACTGGAGCGACGCCTTGCTGCCCAAATTAAAAGAACTTGCCGCACGACGTTCCCTGGAGGACTTATCGCTGGGGCCGGTCCTGACATGGTCCAACAGCGAAATGAAAGCGCATATTGACGCGATGCTGGCGATTCCCGGTGCGGAACTGTTGTTTGGCGGTAATCCGCTTAGCGGTCATTCGATACCCGATTGCTACGGTGCACTGGAAGCGACCGCCATCAGGGTTCCCATTGACGCCGTTACCGGAGCACATTTCGAGCTGGTCACGACCGAGCTGTTCGGGCCGTTCCAGGTCATCGTAACCTGGGGTGACGACGAGCTGCCGAAGGTACTCGAAATTCTCGAGCGCATGTCGCATCACCTGACTGCTGCAGTAGTCAGCAAAGATGTCACCTTCCAGAATGCAGTGCTTGGCGCGACGGTCAATGGCACCACCTACTGTGGAATACGTGGCCGGACGACAGGCGCACCTCAGAATCACTGGTTCGGTCCCAGCGGTGATCCACGCGGTGCCGGTATTGGCACGCCGGAAGCGATTACGTTCACCTGGAGCCATCACCGCGAGATTATCGCGGACCAGGGTCCGCTCCCCGATGGCTGGGAAATTCCGCCGTTAACCTGACACCTTGCGCACTAGCACAATAATGGAAAGCAAACTGCCGAATATCGGCACCACAATTTTCGCGGTTATGAGTGCGCTCTCCGAAGAGTGTGACGCGATCAATTTGTCGCAGGGATTTCCTAGCTTCAATCCGAGTCAGGACTTACTGGACAGAGTGACGCATTACTTAAATAGTGGTGCCAACCAGTATGCGCCAATGACCGGCGTACCCTCATTACGACAGGCGATCGCCGAAAAAGTAGAACAACTTTACGGCCGCAGCATCAACCCCGACCTGGAAGTCACGGTCAGCGATGGGGCGACGGAGGGATTATTCAGTGCCATCCAGGCAGTCGTTCGACCGGGTGATGAAGTCATCGTCTTTGATCCGGCGTACGACTCCTATGAACCGGCGGTCACCCTGGCCGGCGGCACAACGACTCATTTGCCACTTGTCTTACCGGATGAGGATGCCGATTTTCAAATTGACTGGCAGCAGCTTGCGGATTCTATCGGTCCAAAAACACGATTGATTATCCTGAACTTTCCGCACAATCCAAGCGGTGCGATATTGTCGGCCGCGGACCTTGGAGCGCTTGCTGACATTATCAGTGATACGTCGATTTACCTGATATCGGACGAGGTCTACGAACACATCATCTTCGATAAGGCCGCTCACCAAAGCCTTCTGCGAAATGATCAGCTGTGGGAGCGCGCATTCATTATTTCCTCGTTTGGCAAAACCTACCATGCGACCGGCTGGAAAGTCGGCTACTGCGTTGCACCGCCTGCGCTGACCGTGGAGTTCCGGAAAATCCACCAATGGACCTGTTACGCGGTCATTACACCGATACAACTCGCGATTGCGGACTATATGCAACATACGCCACATCACTATGCGGAGTTGCCGGTTTTTTATGAACAAAAGCGAGATCGATTCTGCGAGCTGGTGCGAGAGTCGCGTTTCGATTTTCGGCCGGCAAAAGGAACTTTCTTCCAGTTACTGGATTATTCGGCTATTACTGATGAGGACGACGTAAGTTATGCGCGACGTCTGACGAAAGAGATCGGTGTAGCATCAATTCCGATTTCAGTATTCTGTGAACGACCGCCTCCCGGACGAAAATTGCGATTCTGTTTTGCCAAGGATGACCAGATTCTCGAAGAGGCTGCCTTCAGGCTGTGTCAACTCTAACTGTCACGATCGTTCAGGCCGATCTTGCCTGGCACGACGCTGTCGGTAATCGTGAGCAATTCAAAACAGCGATCGAGGGCCTGCTCGAGCCTACCGACCTGATCGTGCTCCCCGAGATGTTTACGACCGGTTTCAGTATGAATGCGCCGGACCTTGCCGAAACCATGGATGGCGATTCTGTCACCTGGATGCGTGACATGGCGATCAAGAGTGACGCAGCGGTTTGCGGCAGCATAATTATTGCCGACAACCAGCAATACTTTAACCGCTTCATCTGTGCTTCCCCGACGGGTGACTTGCAGTGCTACGACAAACGGCATTTGTTCAGACTGGCAGACGAGCAAGACCATTACGCACCGGGCGATGAACTCGTCACCTTCAATCTGAAGGGCTGGCGTATTTGTCCAATGGTCTGCTACGACCTGAGATTCCCGGTCTGGAGCCGCAATCGGGATAGCTATGACTTGCTGCTGTATGTAGCTAACTGGCCAGATCGCCGCCATCATGCCTGGGCGACGCTGTTGCGCGCACGTGCGATCGAAAACCTGAGCTATGTTGCCGGCGTAAACCGTACCGGGACCGACGGCAACGACATTCCTTATGCCGGTGGCAGTTCAATCATCGGCTTTCTTGGTGAGGACCTGGCAAACCTCGACGCTCGGGAAGGAACCGCAGCCGCAGATCTTGATCTCGAAAAGCTTACTGCATTTCGCGATCGATTCGCGTTTCACGAAGACGCAGACAATTTTACGATCACTTGAGCGGGACCATTAGGCAATGGCCGCAGAAAAATTCAAACATAAAACGGTCACCGCTGTCGTCATCGCCAACATGGTTGGTACTGGCGTGTTTACGAGTCTTGGCTTTCAACTCCTCGATATACGGTCAGGATTCGTCCTGCTAATGCTGTGGGCGGTCGGTGGCGTCGCGGCAGTATGCGGGGCGATGACCTACGCAGAACTCGGCGCTGCGATGCCGCGCTCCGGTGGCGAGTACAATTTCCTTGCAAGGATCTTTCACCCGGCTGCCGGCTTCGTGTCCGGGTGGGTTTCGGCGACCATTGGCTTCGCCGGCCCCACTGCGCTGGCCGCGATGACGTTCGCAGCCTACGCAACCTCGGTAATGCCCGGCGAAATATCCACCTGGCTGGAGAAGACACTCGCCTGCGGCCTGGTTATCGTGCTGATGATCGTGCACAGCAGCAATCGCCGCAGCAGCGGCGGACTGCAGGTATTCTTTACGACGCTGAAAGTCGCAGTCATCGTCGGTTTTTGCCTGTTCGCGTATTTCCTCGTCGAAGCCCCGCAACCGGTCAGTTTCCTGCCAGCCAGCGGCGACGGCGCGGTATTGACCAGTGCCGCGTTCGCGGTCTCGCTAATCTATGTCAGTTACGCATATACCGGCTGGAATGCAGCGACTTATCTCAGTAGTGAACTTGAGGATCCGCAACGCACACTTCCCGTTATTCTTATGACCGGCACCATTGTCGTGATGCTGCTCTTTATTGCCCTCAATTTCGTGTTTTTGTATGTCGCACCGATGGATGCGCTGGTTGGCCAGGTGGAGATTGGTTTTATTGCCGCCAAAGCGGCGTTCGGCGATCTTGGCGGGCGCTTTACCGGGCTCGTAATGGCAACGCTCCTGATCTCGACGGTGAGCGCCATGACCATCGCGGGACCACGGGTACTGCAAGTTATCGGCGAGGATTTCCCGGCACTGAGCTTGCTCGCCCGCACCAATAACAGCGGCCTGCCGGCGACCGCAATATTTGTGCAATCGTCGCTAACGATACTGTTTATTCTCAGCTCGAGTTTCGAGTCAATCCTCGTCTTTGCCGGCTTTACGCTTGCATTGAACAGTTTTGCTACGGTACTCGGTGTTTTTGTATTGCGCTACCGGCAACCGGACCTGCCGCGTCCCTACAAAACATTCATGTATCCGGTGCCACCGCTGATATATCTCGCGCTGACCGGTTGGACGCTCTACTTCGTATTGGTGAACCGGCCCGTCGAAGGTCTGTTTGGACTCGGCATTATTGCTGCGGGGCTGGTCTTCTACTTCCTGTCGCTCGCTAAAAGTCGCAATTACCAGGGAACGTGAAACTCTCCATCGTTATCGTCAACTACCGCTCCTGGGGTTATCTGCAGGCGGCACTGGATATGCTGCAGCCCGACTTTCCAAAAGACTGGGAAATTATCGTCGTCGACAACGAATCGCAGCCGGAACCTTTTAATGAGTATAAGGAGCGCTATCCCTGGGTGACCTTCATCGCCAACGCTCGCAACAGCGGATTCGGTTTTGGCTGCAATCTCGGCGCCGCGCAAGCCAGTGGTGTGAATTTGTTGTTCATGAATCCGGATGTGATTGCAAACAGCAGAAACATTCGCTCTCTTATGCAGGTGAAGGAACAACATCCGGATGTGGCGCTGATAGCACCAAGGCAAGTTGATCGGAACGGCCGTCCACAAAAGGTTTATGACGATTTTCCGAACCTTATGAACCAGAGCAAGATCCTGAAGGCATTGCTGGGTATCCGGCGACCGTCGCAATACAGGACCCGACACGTTGATCAGTCATCCCTGACCTATTGCGACTGGATTACGGGTTCCTGCGTACTCGTAAGCCGGGAAGATTTTGACACCATCGGCGGCTGGTCGGAGGACTACTGGATGTACACCGAGGATGTCGATATTTGCCGTCGGGCGGATGACCTGGGACTGCGCGTTGCCTGCGCACCGCAGGTGCAGGTCATACACGCCCACGGTGGGTCCAGCAGGATAAACCTCCAGATCAAGGCGATGACGAAGCTCGAGGTCATCATTTCCAAGCACGTTTACGCTCACAAGCATTTTGGGGCAGCACAGCGCCGCATGATGCACATCCTGATTGCCGGTTTGCGGCTGCCATTGCTGACGATTGCAGCACTCCTCGATCTGCTGACATTGCGGCGGGTACCGGCGCTGCGGGTGCGCGGCAAGATGCTGATCGGACTGATTCGTTATTATGTCGGTGTAGCGAAAACCGGCTCGTGGCTTAGTCCCAGGGCGATCGCAAATCGAGCTCGCTCCCAATCCGCCCTCAATGCGGAATGAGGGCGCAATGATGGGTGCGGATTGATCTTTAGTGGAATCGTTCGGAGAACTGGTATCGCTCGCTGGGGCGAGCTCCTACAGGCGGACTCCTACGACAATTTTGCTTATTCGGATCCCGGAAAACTGCAAAATGATTCGTAAGAGCTCGCCCCAGCGAGGCAATCGTAATGCCCGGCCCGGCAGGCGACAATATTTGGCAATGAGAATTGCGGGAGGGGCCCCTACGACAATTTTGCTTATTCGGATCCCGGAAAACTGCAAAATGATTCGTAGGAGCTCGCCCCAGCGAGGCAATCGTAATGCCCGGCTCGGCAGGCGGCGATATTTGGCAATGAGAATTGCGGGAGGGACCCCTACGACAATTTTGCTTATTCGGCTGCCGGAAAACTGCAAAATGATTCGTAAGAGCTCGCCCCAGCGAGCGACAAACATTGAAGGGCGTGCCCTACACACATGCCGTTCAATGTTTGCAAAGGATGAATCAACCACCGTCAATTGACGAGGTCCGAATAATTCTTGTCGATCCAGTCGCGATAACTGCCGTCCATGACGGCCCGCCACCACGACTCATTGGCCAGCATCCAATCGAGCGTCCGTTGCAGTCCGGATGCAAAACTTTCCACTGGCGCATACTGCAATTCCTTGCTGGCCTTGGTCGCGTCGATCGCGTAACGCCAGTCATGACCAGGCCGATCCTTGACGAAGGTAATCAACGAATCCGTTGCTTTGCCGGACGCAGCTGGCGCGTCAGGAAATGTTGTACGCAGATTCTCATTATCGACAAACATGCGGTCGATACCGGCGCAGATCTGCCCAACGATATCCAGGTTAGAGCATTCGTTATTGCCACCAATGTTGTAGGTCTCCCCGATTTTTCCCTTATTCATGACCAGGGCGATCCCGCGACAATGATCTTCGACGTAAAGCCAGTCGCGTATGTTTGAACCATCGCCGTAGACCGGCAGCGACTTGCCAGTCAGGGCATTGACAATCATGAGCGGTATCAACTTTTCCGGAAACTGATATGGCCCGTAGTTGTTAGAACAATTGCTCGTCGTGACTTCAAGACCATAGGTGTGGTGATAGGACCGGACCAGGTGATCGGAGGCAGCTTTGCTCGCCGCGTAGGGTGAGTTCGGTGCATACGGTGTCTCTTCCGTAAAAGCCGGATCGGCAGCACCCAGGGTGCCGTACACCTCATCCGTCGAAACATGATGAAAGCGATGTGCGACCGGAGCCGCGTCGCTGTCGAGCCAGGCTGCACGCGCCGCTTTCAGCAGGTTGTGAGTGCCGATCACGTTGGTCTGGATGAATTTGTCCGGTTCGTGAATAGAGCGATCAACATGCGACTCCGCTGCGAAATGCACGATCGTGTCTGTTTGTTCGTCGGCGAGCAGACGCTTCACCAGTTCCGGATCGCCGATATCGCCATGCACGAAGCGATAGGCCGGTGATTCGGACATCGCCTCGAGATTGGCCTGATTGCCGGCATACGTCAGCGCATCGAGTACTACGATATGATCATCCGGGTACTGTTTGGCCCAGTAGTGGACGAAATTCGCGCCGATGAAACCCGCGCCACCGGTAACGAGCAGGCTACGCATAGACTTCCGCGTCTTTCAGGAATACACCTGCCTCGTCTTTTTCGGACAACAACGGCACCTGCCCTGCCGTTAACGGCCAGGTAATCGCCAGATCGGGATCATTCCAGTGAATCGTGCGCTCGTGTTCGGGCGCATAAAGGTTGGTCGTATGATATTCAAAGTCTGCGAATTCGCTCAAGATCAGGAATCCATGCGCAAAGCCCGGTGGAATCCAGATCAGTTTCCGGTTTCCGGCGGACAGGGTCTCACCTACCCACTGTCCGAATGTCGCCGACGATTTCCTGATGTCGACGGCGACGTCGAATGCTTCGCCCTGTATGACGCGAATCAGTTTTCCCTGCGCCTGAGATACCTGGTAATGCAATCCACGGAGTACGCCAAATGACGATCGGCTGTGATTGTCCTGCACGAATCTCGCATCGATCCCGGCATCCCGAAACTTTTTCTCCTGCCAGGTTTCCATGAAAAAACCGCGCGCGTCTTCGTATACGACCGGGTCGATCACGATTACGTCAGGAATCTGTGTTGCGGTAAACTCCATCAGAACGTGGTGTTCTCGAGCATATCTCTCAGGTATTCACCGTAGCCGCTCTTGCCGAGATTTTCGGCAAGCACCGCTACCTGTTTCGCGTCGATGTAGCCGCTCTTATAAGCGATTTCCTCCGGGCAGCAGACTTTCAATCCCTGCCGACGCTCGATGATTTGCACGAAATGCGCCGCTTCGATCAGGGAATCATGCGTGCCCGTATCCAGCCACGCAGCACCCCTCCCCAAAACCTCGACATTCAGGGAACCATCATCCAGGTACAGACGATTGATATCGGTAATTTCCAGCTCGCCGCGGGCCGATGGCTTGAGATTTTTCGCGAATTCGACAACTCGTTCATCATAGAAATACAGGCCCGTCACGGCATAGCTGGATTTAGGTTTCGCCGGTTTCTCTTCGATACCCAGTGCCTTACCATCGCCGTCGAAATGCACCACACCATAGCGCTCGGGGTCCTTGACATGGTAGGCGAATACGGTCGCGGACGACGACTGCTGTGCAGCCGCTTGTAGTTGCGTGCCAAGTCCGTGACCGTAAAATATATTATCGCCGAGGATCAGTGACACAGATTGACCGTCAATGAAGTTCTCGCCGATGATAAAGGCCTGGGCCAGGCCAGCGGGCGTGGGCTGCACCTCGAATGAAAATGTTAAACCCCACTGATTGCCATCGCCGAGCAACTTTTGAAAGGCCGGTTGATCCTCCGGCGTCGTGATAAGCAGAATGTCACGAATCCCGGCCGACATCAGCGTGGACAACGGATAGTAAATCATCGGCTTGTCGTAGACCGGCATGAGCTGCTTGCTGACTGACAAAGTCAGCGGATGCAATCGCGACCCTGCGCCGCCCGCGAGGATGATTCCCTTGTTGGTTGGTTCGCTCACCGTATGGCTCCGTTTTACGAGTCGACAATTTCAAAGGCGGGAGTCGGAACAATATACTTGCCGCCAAATGCGGACTTATTCCCGATGATCTCACGCGCAAAATTCCAGGCAAGGATAACAAGGTAATGTGGCGGATCGTCTGCCAGAACCGACCTATCGACAATTGGAATGCCTGTACCTGGCGAAAACCTGTTAATTTTTTCCGGCGTGTCATCGACGATATAGTCAATCGTCGCCGTATCGAGCAGGCAGGCATTCAGGAGCGTGTTGCCCTTGGCTGATGCTGCGAATGCAGCAATTTGTGCGCCCGCGTTCTTCAGTTTCTTAAGCTGCGCTGCCAGATCATCGATCAGGGCATCGATCTCCCCGGTCCACTCCCGGTAGATCGCGATGTCATGATAACCGCCACTTTCTTCCCTGCCAAGGAAATCGGCGACAGAGGGTTTAACTTCATGTGCGCCCTCGACGTCGAGAAATACGCGGACCGTACTACCATGGATATCCTGTTTCTGCACGTCGAAGACCTGCATGCCTTCCTTTGCTGCAAGTTGCGCAACCGGCCCGATCAGCAAATAGCTAAGGCGCTCAAAATAGAGCGTATCGAATTCACGATTTTCGATGAAATCCATGCATATGGAAAACTCGAGAATTAACGCACCTTTTTCGTGCAGGCAGTGGCGAGCCGCCGCCAAAAAGCCTCGAACGTCATCGACACGATGAAAAACGTTCATTGCAGTAATCAGTTTTGGACGGCCGTTATTGTCGAGGAGCTCCTGTGCTACTTCCTGTGACCAGGACTTGTTGATCGTCGCAATAGCACATGACTCTGCGGCGGCTGAGATATTCTCGGCCGGATCGACATTGACCACTTCGACGCCCAGTTCGTCCCTGAACTCGGCCAGCAATGCACCGTCGTTGCCGGCTATATCGATGACGAGGTCACCGGTCTCGATCTGCAGCGGCGCCTTTAACGCATGTGCCATCTCCCGGCAATACCGGACATAGTCTTTGTCGATCGATGAACGGTGGTTGTCGTGCGAGAAAAATACACTCGGATCGATCACCACTGAAAGCTGGGACAGCGCGCATTCCTGGCAGAACAATAGCTGCATCGGGAAGCGCTGCATGTCAATCGCATCCTGTGCGGACGTCGCCAGATTGTTTGCGAGCGGCAACATTCCAAGGTCCAGGTACTTGACCAGGTCCGCACTGCCGCAAACCCGGCAGTTGGTAACGGCGCGCACGACGCCACGACCTTCAACATAGGCGTGCCATCGATCAAGGTTGAGGGACGTATCGACCGGCGATTTGTGTGCGGAGTCCCGCCTTTCGATCTTGTTCACGCCAGGATTTCTTTCGAATGCATACTCATACATGCTGCGGCGCTCACCACCCATGTTCAGGATACCGGTCAGCGGGCTGCGCGCGGCTTCCAGTATGCCGGGCGCAATCTCGTCCACATACTCTTTTGACGACCATTTGTCCGAAAATGCAGCGGGGTAGGCGAACTTGCTGGCGCCAAAACTTGTGCGGATGATCAGATGATTTGGAACGCGCCGCACCGCTTCCTCGCCGGCCAGTTTCGTCGCCGCATACAGGTTAAATGGCGCAACTTCATCCGACTCTGAATAATTGCCTCGATCGCCTTTATAGACGTAATCCGTTGACAGATAGACAAAACGGATGCGGCTGCCATCACAAGCCGTTGCCAGGTTCGCCGTGCCATCGACGTTTACCAGTTGCGCTGCTTGCGGATTCGCTTCCACCTCGCGGTTGTTGGTCATCGCAGCCGCGTGCAGGATGATATCGGGCTTGGCCGCCGCGACGTAGGCAGAGACGGCCGCCGCATCCGTGATATCGAACTCCTCGTGGGACGGCGCAAGCAAGCCTGGTTCGAGCTTTTGTAGTTCAGTTCCCAGGAGGCCGGACCCCCCCGTTAACAGTATCTGCACCGTATTGTCTCCGTTGGGCGCGCAGGCTGCAGCACACAAAATCTGTCATCAGGAGTCGGCATGGTACAGTCCTGTAGCAAGAGTGTCTAAGGCAAAACGGTTGATTTTGCCAGACTTCAAGTTTCGAAAATGACTGATATTTTTGTGGTTTTCCGGCATCATGCGAGCCCGAAAAACACTGCCAGGCAAGCATGAACTCACATGAGAAAACTGCTAAATAGGCTGCTGATCAAATTTGGACTATGGCTGACCAAGGCGCCGGCTTTTTTGGCTAATCGCTCGCTGCTCCGGCAGGGTCGTCCCGATGCGCTAAAAGAAATGAAGCTCAGTTATTTATCGGCGAATCTCGACAGCAATTCATTTCATGACGCCATCGTTGTGTTCGACAAAAAAATGAAGAGCACTCCGAAGTGCAAGCTGCGCTAGCCGTCTAAATCTGGATTTGTGATGAGCAAACCACTCACAGTACTCTGCGTGACTGGAAAAAGTGACC
>Ga0209987_10000196_pt1 | contig 29468 bp, 24 predicted proteins | sample N074metaG_FD_182134 | JGI IMG/M metagenome (GOLD analysis project Ga0209987, IMG submission 182134) | Deep subsurface microbial communities from Kermadec Trench to uncover new lineages of life (NeLLi) - N074 metaG (SPAdes) (version 2) | ecosystem: Environmental > Aquatic > Marine > Ocean trench...
CAGCGGAATGCCGGTGGGGATGTTCAGCTCCACGATGTCCGCTTCGCTGATTTGGTCGAGGTGCTTGACCAGGGCGCGCAGACTGTTGCCGTGGGCGCAGATCAAAACTTTTTTGCCGGACCGGATGGCCGGTTCGATGGTTTCAAAATACATGGGTAGAAAACGGTCCACGGTATCTTTCAGCGATTCGGATTTGGGCAACTCAGCGGCAGGCACATCGGCATAGCGCGGGTCGTTGTGGGGCAGGCGCTCATCATCATCCGGCAAAGGCGGCGGCGGAGTGGCGTAACTGCGCCGCCATATTTTGACCTGGTCCAAACCGTGCTTTTCAGCGGTCTCGGCCTTGTCCAAACCCTGCAATTCGCCATAATGGCGTTCGTTCAACCGCCACGACCGGTGCACGGGAATCCACATCAGATCCATTTCATCCAACACCAGCCACAGGGTGCGGATCGCCCGCTTCAGCACGGAGGTGTAAGCGACGTCGAAGGTCAGCCCTTCAGCTGTGAGCAAACGCGCACCCGCCAAAGCTTCCTGCCGGCCCTGCTCGGTGAGGTCCACATCGGTCCAGCCGGTGAACCGGTTTGCCAGGTTCCACACACTTTGTCCATGCCGCATCAAAACCAGTTTATACATCGCCATCGTCCCGAAAAATTAGTTTGGAATTCATACGTCTCACTAATGAAGAATCGCCTCTGACTGCGGGATTGTAGCGAATCTCAATTGAAAAGGCGACTCTGTGGTCGCATTGCAGATGCTGTCATTTTTCTTGATTATATTAAACAACTTTTCAAAATCGAAATTCGAGGCCAGCGCCCACTCCATAATCCGAATGGTATTGACCCACCAAAGAAAAGTTCTTGGATAAAATATAATCTACGCCAGCAACCCATTCTTCTTTTGATTCCGTGTCATACTCGAAGCGGCCAAAAATCCCCAGTCCGCGGGTCAGTTGCAGGCTTTGGCCGATGCTGACACGAAACTCCCCCTCGGTATCCACACGCAACACACTGCCAAAATTGAAGGGCAAAAGGTATCGCACACCCAAAATTCCGCGCTCATAATCACTGGTGAAGTTACCCCCCACAAAAGCGGTGAAGAAGCGGTTGAAATAACGGTCATAAGCCAGTTCCAGATCGTATTCTGTGCCTTCAACCTTTTGCCAACCGACCTCCCAATCAGCGCTAAAAATATTTTTCGAGTTGCTGACGACCACAACACCGTCCGTCATATGAGACTGAATAGTGCCGTTCGTCCATGAATACCAAGGATCTATGTAGAGTTTTGGACGAATCTCCTTGAGATCGGCATCGATTTCCTTATCCACATAACTGACCACGCGAGCCATACCCGCTTTAGCGTGGTAGAGAATATGGCAGTGAAAGAACCAGTCATTGTATTCATTGCCCTCGAACTCAATGATTTGCGTGGCGAGAGGCGGGACGTCCACCGTGTGTTTGAGTGGTGCGTAATCTCCCTGGCCATTGATCACACGGAAAAAGTGACCATGCAGGTGCATGGGGTGGTGCATCATGGTTTTATTGATCAGTATAAAACGGATGTTTTCTCCATGACGGATGCGGATTACATTGTCAGCAGAAATTACCTCGCCATTCATGGACCAGATATAACGTTCCATGTCGCCGGTGAGGGTCAGGATGACCTCGCGTACCGGATTTTCCTCGGGCAGACTGGAAGGACTGATAGAACGCAGTTTTGAATAGGGAGCCATGGGCCGGCTCGCAGCCATTTCCATGCCACTCATACCCTTCATACCCCCCCCGTCTTTCATACCACTCATACCGGGCATGGTGTGCTCGCCCATTGACATATTCATTTTGTGGAGATCGGATTTTGGAACATTGGGAGTCATGGTGTGCTTGCCCATTGGCATATTCATTTTGTAGAGGTCAGGTTTTGGAACATTGGGAGCGAGCACGCGTTTTCCGTTGCCAATAAATATTGAGGTGTGCCCCGAACCATCCTGCGCGGTTGCCCGCAGTTCGTAGGCGCCATCCTTGGGCACCGTCACCATGAGATCATAGGTCTCCGCAATGGCCATGAGAAACCGGTCCAGATCAACCGGCTGTACATCTTTACCGTCTGCGGCCACAATTTGAACCGGGCCGCCGGCAAACTGTAAATAAAAGTAAGTTGCCGTAGCGGCATTGATAAAACGCAGACGCACCGTTTCACCCGGCAAAGCCGGAATCGTCATTTCGGGTTGTCCATTGGCAAGGAAGCGGTCATAGGCAACATCGGAAATATCCATCGGAGGCATCCTCATCAGACTGCGTTTGAAAACGTCCATCAACGCCCCCTCACGAGCGGCTCCCATCAAGCTTTGCGCCGTACCTTTTTTAAAACTGTAGTAATCACTGCCGCTTTTCAACGTGCGCAAAACTTCGTCTGGATTTTCATCTATCCAATCGGATAAAACGACGACTTCATCCTTATCCGCAGGAATGCGTTCACCACCTTTGGGCGTGATCACTATCGACCCATAAACACCGCGTTGTTCCTGCAAACCGGTATGCGAGTGAAACCAATAGGTTCCTGTCTGTTTGATAGGGAACTCAAACTCAAAGGTTTCACCGGGCGCAATAGGCGGATTGGCCACATACGGCACGCCGTCCTGGCGGTGAGGTAGTAAAATTCCGTGCCAGTGAACAGATGTAGGAACGTCCATGCTGTTGTGAAAACGGATGCGGGCAATATCTCCTGCGCGAAAACGCAGTGTGGGCCCCGGAATAGAATCATTCAGAGACATCGCTCGCACATCTTTGCCTGTATAATTCACTGTCTTGTAACCAACAGTCAAATCGTACTCAACCACTTTGGCCGCGCTGGGAAATACTATTATGAAATTAAACATCAAGTTGATGGTCAATATTATTTTCCATCGGTTCATCGGCTTACCTCAAAGCTTATACCCTTTTAGCGCCTATCCACCCTATTAAACATTCCCACGGCTGTGATCATACGAGGGCACAACATGGTTCATCGCGCAAGATTTAAAGAGACCTATCCCTTATGAATAATACGGCGATTTTGGAAATCAAATAGAAGAAACGTCTAATTTAAAAATTCTAAAAAAGATTTATCAAACCGAATCCCAAGATTCAGTTTGATAAGATTTGTGAGTTAACTGGAAATTTAAAATTTTGGAGGTGGGGTGGCAGGAATTGACTTGAAGGATTCAAAATAATTCGCGGTCTCCAATGGCTCACCGCAAGTAAATTGGGAGATATTTAAAACGGGAGAATCAATTGAAGCGGGAACAAAACAATTGCTACAGGACATTTGTACAGCGCAATCGGACGTGTCCATATGGTGCATGGGCGAAGCCGACAGGCTAGTGGACAGCAACGCAACCATAATAACCATGGCAACCGCCACTACAATTTTACTTTTCTTTGCCATTTGAAGAATTTTTCGCATTGGATTTTTACAGCTCTTTATAAAAATCGCACTGTCATTATCAGTTATATTATTCCAATTATATCGAATCTCGATTGAAAAGGCGACTGCTTTGGTGACCCACCCTTTATCGATTATATGAAAAATTTCCGATATGGATTAATATAAGCTGTTGGGTGTTTGCTGAAAAAAACGTCGATTTTACCCAATCCAAATCTCAATATTTTTAACTCCGGCTGAAGACCTCTCAACGGTATTGAACCATGGCGGATACGCGCTCCGACGATTATAAACCCCTCCCAAAAGATTTTTTGGAGAAGGATTGGAAAGAGGGGTTTGGGATATTTTATAAAGGCGGCGGTGAATCCGGCGGAAAATTTTTAAAATTTTTGGATTATCACCCCTCCGATTATTCCCATTTGTACAAAGTATTGAGGGAAAAGGACCATCATGAATTCTATGTCCACGAAGAGGAACTCTACAGTTACTACCGCAATTGCCTGGTCAAAAATTTAAAACTGGGCATACTCCAGGAATCGCCGCCGACCCTGGAAGTCTTCCAAAGAATTTATCCCATCGCCATTCGTATCATTAATGACTATCTGGAATTCGAGACCTCCGAGAGAATCCTGACCGCTTTGGAAGAAATTCCAAACCTGCTCATGGAAGCGCAGGCCAGGGAGCCGATTTGCCTGTCGAAAATTTTTGCCATCACTCGTCAGGACAGCCGGGTGGCGACCCACTGCGTCAACGTCGGCTATTACTGCCTCGCTCTGGGCATCGAATTAAAGATGGATCCGAAGGAACTCCGCGAGACGTTTATTGGCGGATTGTTTGCCGACCTCGGCAAAAAATTTATTCCCTCTGCAATACTGCTTAAAGAGAAGGCATTGGATGCCGATGAAACCCAAGAGGTTCACAAACATCCTTCCTTCGGCAGAAAACTGTTGAAAGATATGCGAGGCTTTTCCGACATTGTTTTGGACATGGCGCGGGAGCATCACGAAAATTTTGATGGCTCGGGCTATCCCCACCAGTTGAAAGGCAATAGAATTTCATACCACGGCAGAATCTGTAAAATCATGGACGTATTCAACGCGCTGACCTGCGACCGGCCCTTCCGCCAACGAATGACCCCATTTCAGGCTCTGACCCTCATGAAAGACAACATTCCCGATAGTTTCGATCCCCAACTGCTGACCACGTTTTTTAATGCGATCGCCCTGAAATAACCGGCGGAACGCCGGCGCAAATAGGGCCGCGCTCGGATAGGCGCTCAACAGTTATTGGGCATGATTCATAGTTTTGCCATCTGCCTCCAGATGCAATCTGGGTCACACTCCGCTTGCGTTCAACAATTATGGGGCATAAAATAAAAGCATTAGTCCTCTTGAAAAAAAACAGTCATGTTCATTGAAGTCGAAAACGGGAACAACGTCGATAAAAATTTCAGCATGGTGTACCGCGAAGTGGAAACTCCCCGCGAAGTGTATTGCATCAAGTATTCGGTGGCGGGTGAAGAAAAACCGGTCCAGGTCAGCGGCTGGGATGCGGCGAGCGACCGGCCCTGCCCGGCGTTCGCCTGCCGGGTCGAGGAGTCGGGAGATGGCGTGGCCCTGCTGATTTATGGCGGGTCGGGCGGCATCCGCCTCAAAGAACTCGAAGACGAATCGGAGTGGAGTTGCCAAACCCCCAACCAATGGGGCGAAACCCACCTGGTCTACCCGAAAGACGCCTTCGTCGTGTTCCAGGACGAACTGTAAAACATCCCATCATCAGCCTTCTATTCTTTCCGGTATGAGACTCGCGTCCAGCGCCGTGCCGCAAGTTTTTTCCCGGCAATGGATCAGGTATTCGCGGTTGCCTTTTTGGCCGGTGATGGGCGAGGGCGTGAGGCCGCTCAACACCCAGCCTTGGTCCGCCACAAACGCGTGCAACTCCAGCAGGACTTTCAAATGTTTTTTGCGGTCGCGGATGACACCCTTGTTTTCCACTTCTTCCCGTCCCACTTCAAATTGCGGTTTGACCAGAGCCACTATTTCACCTGCCGGTTGCAACACCGCCATCGCTGGCGGCAGGATCAACTTGAGTGAAATGAACGCCACGTCGATGACCGCCAGGTCCACCGGCTCTCCTTCAATGTCCGCAAGTGCCAGGTGGCGGCCGTTTTTACGGTCGACGATGGTCACCCGTTGATCCGATTGCAGTTTCCAATCGAGTTGACCGTAGCCGACGTCCACCGCGAACACTTTACGGGCTCCGTGCTGGAGCAGGCAATCGGTGAAACCGCCGGTGGAAGCGCCGATATCGACGGCGACTTTCCCCGTTGGATCAATATTAAATATCTGAAGGCCGTGCGCCAGCTTCAGTCCGCCGCGCCCGACGTAGGGGTTAGAGTCTGCCTGAATGTTGAGAGCGACATCTTCCGTGACCAGCCGGCCGGGTTTGTCGATCACGACATCTCCCGCCCGGACCTTACCTGCAAGGATCAAGCTGTGGGCACGCTCGCGGGAGGACACCAGTTTTTTTTTACGAGGAGTTGATCGACGCGGACTTTCTTACTCGGCATCCTTTGCTCCCGTTGGAAACAGGTCTGTCACCAGGTCGCCTTTTTTATCGCGGGTCAGTTTTTCAATTTTCTGTTCCGCCTCGTTCAGTTTTTTGGAACAGACGCGCGACATCTTGATACCTTCTTCGAATATCTCCAGAGATTTGTCGATATCCAGTTCGCCTTTTTCCAGCTCCTCGACGATCTTCTCCAACCGGTCCATCGCTTTTTCAAATTTAATTTCCGCCATAAATGAATTCTCCCATTGATTCCTTATTCTACCGTGTCATCGACCGTACAGTCCAGCTTGCCTTTTGACAACCGGACCTGTACCGCGTCGCCTTTTTTAACTTCGCCACTGGACTTGATCGCCTTGCCGCTGTGGGTGGCGATGCTGTAACCGCGGTCCAGAACCGACAACGGGCTGAGCGCGTGCAGATTTTTCGCGAGTCCCTCGAAACGTTGCCGGTGCAGGCGTCGTTGCGAATCGATTTGCCGGAGCAAGGTGTGGTGCAACCCGGCGCGTTTGGATTCCAAAACCATCAGGACTTTGCCGGGCGAGGCCTGGAACAAGCGATGCGCCACACCGCCCAACCGTTCCCGTTGGACGAGCAACCACTGATCCAACCCGCGTAGCAACCGTTGCGTCCATTCGTCCAACCGCTGGGCCGGGCGTTCCAGAATTTGCCGGGGTTCCCGAAAAAAGCGGCGGTCGATCATCTGTTTGAGCTGATTTTTATGATCGTCTATTTGATCCTGCATGGACATCAACAACTGCTCGGTAAGAGCGCACAGGTCGTCTATCGTTTCCGCCAAAACGGGCACCGCCAGTTCCGCCGCGGCGGAAGGGGTCGGCGCCCGCAGGTCCGCCACAAAATCGGCGATGGTGAAATCGATTTCGTGGCCGACGGCGGAGATCACCGGAATTTTGGAGTCGTACACCGCGCGCGCCACCACTTCCTCATTGAAGGCCCATAAATCTTCAATCGATCCCCCGCCGCGCCCGATGATCAACACCTCGATATCAGGGAAACGGTTCAACTCTTTGATGGCCGTGGCAATCTCTTCAGCGGAACCCTCACCCTGCACCTTGACGGGATAAAGCAGAACCGAAACCTTGGGATTTCTGCGCTGGATGATGTTTAAAATGTCGCGGATGGCGGCGCCGGTGGGGGACGTGACCACGCCCACCTTCCAGGGAAACTCGGGCAGGGGTTTTTTGTGCGCGTCATCGAACAGGCCCGCCTTCGACAACTTGTCTTTCAACTGCTCATAAGCTTTTTGCAGAGCGCCGAGGCCCCGCGGCTCCATCGTCTCAACAATGATCTGGTACTCGCCACGCGCATCGTAAACGGTCACCCGCCCCAGCAACAACACCTGGTCGCCATCTTCCGGGGTGAACTTGAGGGCCGACCTCTGTCCACGAAACAGGACGCCGCGAATCTGCGCCTTGTCGTCCTTCAAAACAAAATAGGCGTGACCCGAAGCCACCACACGGTAATTGGAAATTTCGCCTTCGATCCACACCGTGTCAAACGCCGTTTCCAGAATGGAGCGGATATCCCGGGTGATTTCCGAAACACTGAAAACCCGGTTGTCCTCTTCTGCGGAATTGAGATCGGTTTCCTGGGACATGGAATTCGCCGGAAAACTAAAGGTTATGGATTCGCTCGTGCGCGGTCACCGTATTCTGCATGAGCATGGCAATGGTCATCGGTCCGACCCCGCCGGGCACAGGAGTGATGTAGGCCGCCAGCTTGGCCACGGCATCGAAAGCGACGTCGCCCACCAGCTTGCCATCGACCCGGTTGATGCCGACATCAATCACCACCGCGCCTTTCTGAACCATGTCGGCGGTGACAAATCCGGGCCGGCCAATGGCGGCCACCAGAATATCCGCCGAGCGCGCCATGGTTTTCAGGTCGCGCGTCCTGGAATGACAAATGGTGACGGTGGCGTTTCTCTGCAGAAGTAAAAAGGCCATGGGCTTGCCGACAATGTTACTGCGACCGAGAATGACTGCGTGCTTGCCTTCAATGTCGATTTTATAATAATCCAGCATTTCGATGATGCCCGCCGGGGTACACGGCACCAAGGTCTTGTGGCCGCCAGCCAGGTGACCCACGTTGACCGGATGAAAACCGTCCACATCCTTGGCGGGATCGATGGCCTCCAAAATTCGCTGGCTGTTGATCTGCTGGGGAAGCGGCAATTGCACCAGGATGCCATCCACCGCCGGGTCGCGGTTGAGCTCGTCCACCAAAGCCAGCAGTTGCGATTCCCCGGTATCCGCGGGCAGGTTATGGGTGAAGGATTGAAACCCCATTTGCTCACAGATCTTGTTTTTGTTTCTGACATAAATTGCGGAAGCCGGATCTTCGCCCACCAGCACCACGGCCAGTCCCGGCACTTTGCCGGTTTTGGACTGCAGCTCCTGCACGCGGGCCGCCACCCGCTCCTTAATCGTACCCGATACTTTTTTGCCATCAATGAGTTGCATGAAACTATTTTCTCCTGGGGGATACCGGTTGGCATCAGCGACAGAAAATCAGCGCCGAGATCAATGCCATTCTGCCGGACCCAACGCGGTGTCCAATTTTAAAAAAAATTTATAGCGGATCGGCAACGGCAGGTCAAGCGATTCCCAATTCCTTGAGCAACCGGGAAAGATAAGACCGCTGTACACCCAAAATTTTTGCCGCCTTAGTGCGGTTGCCCTGGGTGGACCTGAGAGTGTTGCCGATGAAAGACTGACGAAACATGTCCGTGGCATTTTTCAAGGTGGCGCCCACGTTGACGTCCACCGGCGATTTGGTGGATTCAAAATCGAAAGAATCGGTAGTCAACTCATCCCCGTCTTCCAGTACGATAGCCCGCTCCACCGAGTTCTCCAGCTGGCGAATATTTCCCGGCCAATGATAACCCTCTAAAAACGGCACCAGTCCTTTTTTAAATTTTTTGGAGGGTTGCCCTTCGGGGGTGTGCTTGCGAATGAAATAATGCACCAGGTCCGCGATATCTTCCTGCCGATCCCTCAGGGGCGGCAGTTCAATGTTGATGACGTTGATACGATAGAACAGGTCTTGCCGGAACCGGCCCTCATCAATCATTTTTTGGAGGTCCTGATTGGTGGCGGACAAAATTCGCACGTCCACCTGTACCGTGGTGGTGCCGCCCAAGCGGATGAAGGCCTCTTCCTGAATGACCCGCAAAAGTTTGACCTGCATGTCGACCGGCATTTCACCGATTTCGTCGAGAAACAAAGTGCCGCCGTCCGCCGCTTCAAACAGGCCTATCTTGCGGGAGTCGGCGCCGGTGAACGCCCCTTTTTCGTTGCCGAACAATTCACGTTCCAGAATAGAAACGGGCAAGGCACCGCAACTGATCGACACAAAAGGTTTGGTCTGCCGGGAACTGAGATCGTGGATGAGATGCGCAAACAATTCCTTGCCGGTACCGCTCTCGCCTGTGATCAAAATGGAAGCCTTCGAGTGGGCCACCTTTTCCGCCTGCTTGATGCTTTTCATGATGGCCGGGCTTTCTCCCACAATGGAGTATTGCTGGCGATATTTTTCCTGAAGCCGGTCGAACTCCTCACCCAATTTTTCGTTGCTCTTCGTGACCTGAAAAAATATCGCCATCATTCGCGCAAACTGGCTGAGAGTGGCCGTATCGCTTTCGCTGAAAGGACTGCCATCCTTCTTGTCCAAAAATTGCACAACGCCTATCACCTTGTTGTTCAGCTTCAACGGTAGACTCACAATCGACGTCACCTCCATGTCTGTCTTTTCGCTGATTTCGCTGAGCCAGCGATCGTCATTGCGCACGTCGTTGGACACGATCATCTCACCCGTATCGGCCACGATACCCGCCAACCCCACCCCTTGCGGGATATCCACCACAGTCAATTGACTGCTGGCCGGACCGGAAGCCTGATAAAATTGCAGGTTGTTGGTTTTTGCATCCAGCATCAGCAGAGAAGCGTTTTTGGCGCCGACCACTTGCAGGGCGGTTTCCAACACCACGTTCAACAGTTCATCGACCTCTTCAAAAGTGGTCTGAAACAGGGAAGAAATCTTGCGGAGCGTCATGATGTTGGCAAATTGAGTAATTTGCTTCATAATCCCAACCTTAGGTGGTTTCTCTTTGAAAAAGCCTTATTGGAAGGAAGTATACACTATTTAAAATATATATGGAAAAACATACATTAGTGGTAAATTAGTAATATTACGTTTGTTTTTATATGATTATTGTTAAATAATTAGCCAAAATGAATCAAAAAGCACAAAAATTTTAATATTTTATCGAATTTAATCGAGTAATTTTCCCTGATTGTGGCATTTAAAATGAATTCCGACCTTAAAAAACACGCGATTTCCTGCCTGGCGATCCTCCTGCTCGGCGTCTTCGCTTATTTTGGAACCTTAGAGACGCCTTTCCTGTTTAATGATGAGCAAACAATCCTGGCGCCGCCCTCTGCCAGTAATGCTGAATCCGGTTGGATCGCAAGTATGTTCAGCCAACCCATCCTGGCGGCGGTTTTTTCTATGAACCGTGCCGTGAGTGGTGCGGAGGCCTGGAGCTACCACGCGGTTAATCTTTTTATTCACCTGGCGGTCGGGCTTTTATTTTATTTTCTGGTCCGGCAGTGGGTTCGGCTCGCGCCCCCGGAGCAGAGGGCGAGCCTCGACCGTCTGCCTCTTTTCGCCGCCGCGATTCACATCGTTCACCCGTTCAACACGCAGGCGGTGATTTATATTTCCGACCGGTCTTCATTACTGGTGACGTTGTTTTATCTGGCCGGGTTGTTAGCCATACTGATCTTCCTCAATCACCAAGCCGCGCCACGAACCCGTTCACGGGTGACTGTGGGGTTGGCGGTATTATTTTTTCTGCTGGGGTGCGGCACCAGCGTGGTCGCGGCAACCCTCCCCTTGATGGCGGCCATTTATCTGATCTTCACCACCACGCGTCAACAAAGGGATGTGGCCTTGATGATGGCCGTTCTGTCGCCGTTGATTTTTTATGTACTCCTGCGCATTCTTGGCTTGGAAAATCCGTTCTCCACCCCCGGTCAGCTACCGCCATCGCTGGAAGAACGGGCGCTGTACATGATGATCCAGATCAAGGCGTTCACTTTTTATTACCTGCCAAAATTTTTTCTGCCGCTTGACCTGAGTTTCGTTCCCTATGTTCGGAAAATCACCACGCTCGCTGATTGGCAGTTCATCTTGTCGGCGGTTGGCATCGGCCTCGGAGTTCTGGTTTTCAAATTTACGAAATCGGCAGTGATCCGATGGGTGCTTCTCTGGGTCGTCATCACCCACCTGCCGGCGTCCAGCCTGACACCTTCAGACCCGGTGGTTTCCGAAGCGCGATTTTACCTGCCTGGGCTGGGCCTGTCTTTTCTGCTCGCCTTTGGATTTTTACGGGCTTCCCAAAAATTTGGCGCGGCCCGGCCTGCCATCAGCAACCTGGGCATGACCAGCATCATTGCCTTGCTGTTCTTGCTCACCCTGAACCGGGGGCTCGACTACCGCACGCCGCTCAGCCTCTGGCAGGACACGGCAATGAAGTCACCCAACATCGCCCAAGTGCGCGTGCAACTGGGCTCGCTTTATATGCAACAGAAGGAATACAAAAAAGCGCTGAGCGAGTTTCAACAAGCCATCGACCGCGGCACCCGCGGTCCGGAGCCGTATTATCATGCCGGATTGGCGCATTTGGAACTGCGGGAACCCAAAAAAGCGCTGGCGCGTTTGCAGGTGGCGGTGCGGCGGCAACCGCAGTCGGCTGAATATCACCTGGCTTGGGGCCGGGCCTATCAACAGGACGGCCAATATATCGAAAGCATGAAACAACTCCAACTCAGCCGGAAGCTCGACCCGGAAAATCCAAAAACCCGCAACCAGTTGGGCCAATTGTACTGGGACATGAAATCCTATTACTTCGCCGAGACTGCGTTTCAAAAGGCTTATGAGCTCGCGCCGCAATCGGTGGATATACTGAACAACCTGGTGAGCGCCAACTTGGCCCTGCATGAATACGGGCACGCCATTCACTACCTGAAGACTCTGCAGGTGCTTGATCCGGACGATGCCAGCGCACAACAACTGTTGATCGCCGCCGAACGATTGCAGGCCGTGCAAACCGCCGAACGACTGCAGGCCCAGCGTGACGCTGGCCCCCTGGCGGGGGAGGTGGATAGGTGAACAATCATACCCAGCCGTTTTGGGCGCAAAATAAAGTCTGACCCTTTGCCTCCAGGTGCAACCTAGCCCAGCGTGACGCTGGCCCCTTACCAAGGGGAGGGTTGGGAGGGGTTTCATAACCTCCCCTGCATCCCCTCCTTGGTAAGGAGGGGAACATCTATAGCCACCCCGACGAAGTTTATCGTGAGCCTGTTGAAGGATGCGGGACGATAGATTCTTCGTTGTTCTTTGCGGGAGCTTATGATAACTTCTGGTAACGAAAATGCCGAAGTGGTGAAACTGGTAGACGCGCTGGACTCAAAATCCTGTGGGGGCAACCCCGTGTCGGTTCGACTCCGACCTTCGGCACCACTCCTTCGCGGCGGGCGAATTGGCTCACGCCGCGTGATGTTGTCTGATAAGAATTCGAACTTGCTCCTCGCATCCGCTTCCTTGAAATTCTAAAACCCACACTCCGGTGTGGGGTTTTTTTTATGTGAAAACAACGATGGCAAATAATACGGCGTAAAACCCCCTCGCCTTTTTTCAGGCGGCGGGCTGGTGAGATCCGGTTTTGCCAGTGCTCTTTGGGAAAAAAGCCTTATCATGGAAAGGAGGGCGTGGGAACAAAAATAGTATCCCACTCCAAGTGAAGCGGATCCTTGAGGAGATTGCCAATGAACACGCGAAGGGCCCACCGATATTACTTAAATGTCATTGTTCTTTTTTTATTTGCTCTTTACGGTTGTGATTCCAACTTTGGTATTGAATCCCAACCCTTACCTCCGGACAAACTCAATTATGAAGGCCATTGGGAAACTACCGGGATGAAGTTGATCATCACCAGGGACGGCATGCTTTCCTATGAAAAAGTAGGGGATGGCAGAAAGACTTCGGTGAACGGCCCCATTAAAAATTTTGAGGGCGACGATATTGTGGTGGGCGCTTGGATATTGACCACGACGTTTACCGTGCAGGAACCGCCGCATCAAGAGGACGGCCAGTGGGTTATGGTGGTCGACAACACCAAACTGTACAAAAAACTTTTCAAACAGGAAATCAAGCAAACCCCGCCACCAGCAGGAATTGAAACGTGAGGGCCAGAGCAAAGAAGCTCGGGTCAGGCCCACCTCTTATAAGGGAGGCACCCTCTAGTGAGGGAGGCGGGAGCTGAACTCTGCTAATCCCATGCCCCGTAATTTTTGAGTACAGGAAAAGTTCAACCCATCAGCTTCAGTGCTTCGCCGGCGGACCTGGCGCGATGGTGTCGGCGAGCTGTTCTCTCTCCAGTGCCCAGTAATCGTTCAGGTGCTTTTGCACCACGGCCAAAACCCCACCCTGAAGCAATATCAAACCACACTCCCACCCCCAGTAAAAAGCAATATCCCCCGGCAAAATTTTCCTCAAACTGCTCACGGCAAAAAACATCAAAACAAGAAGCCCCATTGGAAAAGCCTTTTTTTGATCTTCATTGAAGAACCCCCGGATCATTCTCAGCAGAACAAACAAAAAAACTGCTTCCACGCCCGCCATCAAAATATTGAATGAAATTCCAACGGCAGGATCGAATGGAACCCACTCTCCAAAAATAGCTTCATAAATAAAAAACGGGATGATGGTGAATGCGAACAGTGCCAGGGTTCTGAGTTCAGGATCGATGTTCAACTTTTTGTAGCTCATGAAATTCCGGTAATTTCTATGGAACCAGAAATAAAAATAAAACCCGAAAGTCAACGCATAGAAAATCAATACCCGTTTCGCGGGCCATACCCTGGGGGGAGTTTTCGCCCGAACCCTGGGCTCCAAGCCGATTTGCGAACCCCAGAGGGCGCGTATGGAAATTTTTCTGTCGCCGGTGCGGGGGACTAGCAGGTCCTCCAGTTTCAAGCGTCCTTCCCGCAACGCGTTCCGGATATCTTTTAAAGTCAGCGGTTCTTTTTTTCCAGTGTCTTCCAATAAAAAATATTCTTTGGAAGAAAATTCGATACGTTTAGAAGTTTTTTCCAGTTCTCTTTTGGCTTTCAAAGCCAGGTAAATTCCAAAAATGACAATCCCAAAAATTGGATAAATCGACCAGGATAAATTGGACATCGCCACGGAGTCGTAGGTCCCGTGGAGAATGATTACGGTGACCAGGCCCTGCGTTAATAGTTTCTTCGGATTCGGGCAAAACTTGGCCTTGCCCATGAAGTAACCTAGGATGATGCCATCGAAGGCGTGGGCGGGAACAGCGGTGAGCATTCTTAAAATTCCGGTCTCATAACCAGCAGAGACCACATACATAATATTTTCCATGGTCGCGAAACCACAGCCAATCATCCCGCCATAAACTATGCCATCAAACGGATCGTTAAAATTCTGATCCTCGTAAATGAATTCTTTAAGAAAAAAGAATTTGCACGCTTCCTCCGCCAGAGCCACCCCGAAAAAGGCGTAAATAATTGTCCGCCACCAGGTGTCATTGAAAGACCCTTCCCAACCCAAGACTTTGGGAAAAGCTTCCTCATAAAACATGGCGGGGAACACGGCCAGCGCCCCCCAAATGAAACCTTTAATCACCAGTTTTTTGGGTTCGGGGTCCCACCGGTCGGAGTAGTGAATATAAACTGCAATCGCGATCCCGGGTGCGACAGCAAGGTATAATAATCGGAGTGTGTCCATGGCCCTGGCATGAAAGGTTGCGGTCTGCCGCCATCGCTGGCGCCGTAATTCTCGCCAGCCAGGCGGGTTTTTAGTGGATCGGTGGCCCATCGCCCTATATTCTATAACAGATTGATGAGCCGGCCCCCAAAATCCGGTTTGCATCCGAGGGTGCCGATTCGTACAATGGCGATCTTGATTTTAAAACTATCCCCGGAAAAGGTAATGGTAGAAAGACAAAAACTCAACCGCGCAAAAATTGAGGCGGCCAAAAACAATCTGGAGCGGGCCTACCTCAGCCTGGCGGATCTGCAAGGCATCGACTTGAGCGGTGGCCGACTCAAGGAAGCAGAACTCAATAAATCCAACCTGAAAGGTGCCAACTTCGAGGGGGCCGGGCTGAACGGCGCCGAGTTCATGGGAACCAATCTGATCCTGGCCAATTTTAAAAATGCGGCCCTCATCCGGACTGACTTCAGCCATGGCAATGTCAGCGGTGCGGATTTTTCGGAAACCGATCTGACTAAAGCAAAATTCATAAAAACCCTGGGCCGTAAGGCGATCTTTAAAAATGCCAACCTGACGCGCGTGGAGTTCAGTCCGGTGATGCTGGATGACGCGGACCTGAGCGGCGCCAATCTGCACAAAAGTGATTTGCGCGGTGGCAGCTTCATTGGAGCCGATTTTTCGCAAGCCAGTATCCTGAAAGCACATTTGAGCAAGGCCAATTTTTCAAAAACGAATTTCCAAAATGCGGATGTCACCGGGTGCAACCTCACCTTATGTGATTTTCGTGACGCCAGTTTGCGGGAGGCTAATTTTACCGACAGCATCGTCACGCGCTGTCAGTTCAAGGGAGCGGATTTGAGGGGAGCGTGTTTCCGTGGGTCCAACGTGCGCGGGGCGGATTTTGCGGAAGCTCTGCTGGAAGGAACCGATTTCAGCGGCGCCGATCTCGGCCTGGTCACCAATTTCACCAGCGAGCAGGTGAACTCAATGATGATCGACAAAAAAACCAAACTGCCCGATCACCTGCAGGTCGACTGGATTGACGACACCACTTTCAAATGCCACGAAGACGGGCAAAGCCAGCCGGCGAAACAGCGAAGGTATTGGGGTTGAGTTCGAATATGCGCTCAACAATTGTTGACGATAATACCAAGCGTCAGCCCGTTGCGTCTGCAACGAGGGAGTTAGTTGAACTTGGTGGTGACTTCTTCCGGATAAGCCTGCAGGTTATGGATAGAGAGGTCGGAGCCTTGCTGTTCTTCTTCCTTGGAGAGCCGTAATCCAAACAAGATGTCCAGCGTTTTATAGACCACGAAACCCAGGGTCAGGGCCACCACCACGGCCAACAGCGAGCCGATCACTTGCGCGGTGAAGCTGACCTCGCCCAAGCCACCCAGTGACGCTTGTCCGAAAATGCCGCAGGCAATCCCGCCCCAGGTGCCGCAAAGTCCGTGCAAAGGCCACACGCCCAACACGTCATCCAGTTTCAACTTTTCCTGCTCCCAAGTGAAGCCTTTGACCAGGATAAAACCGGCCACGCCGCCGATGACAAACGCGCCTATGGGATGCACCTGATCGGAGCCGGCGCAAATGGCGACCAGCCCGGCAAGGGCGCCGTTATGAATGAAGCCCGGATCGTTTTTGGAAACCACCAGCGCCATCAAAATACCGCCGACCATGGCAAACAGGGAATTGATGGCGACCAGTCCGGAAATGCCGCCAATGGTCGCGGCGGACATGACGTTGAAACCGAACCAGCCGATGCACAGCATCCAGCTTCCCAAAGCCAGAAACGGGATGTTGCTGACCGGTATCGGGCGACTGCGTCCCTTCGAATCCCACCGGCCAATGCGCGGTCCTAAAATCCACACGCCCACCAGGGCGAGCCAGCCGCCCATGGAATGGACCACCACGGACCCGGCGAAGTCGTGAAATGGCACCCCGCCGGACAAGTTGGCGAGCCACGAATCCGCCTGCCCCAGAAAACTGATTTGCCCCCACACCATGCCTTCGAAGAAAGAGTAGACGAAAGCGACAAAGATCGCGGCGGCCAGAGCCTGGACCCAGAATTTAGCGCGCTCGGCGATGCCGCCGGAGATGATGGCCGGGACAGCGGCGGCAAAGGTCAGCAAGAAGAAAAAATGGACCAGTTCATAACCCTGGTTGTCCGCCAACAGGGTTTTCGCCGGAGTATAAAAATAGACGCCATAGGCGATGGCGTAACCGATGGTGAAGTAGACGACGGTGGAAATGGAAAAATCGACGATGATCTTGACCAGGGCGTTCACCTGATTTTTTTTGCGGACCGTCCCCACCTCCAGAAAGGCGAATCCGCCATGCATGGCAAACACCATCACCGCGCCCAACATCAAGAACAGCACATCGCCGCTGTGTTCCAAGGCCCTCAAATCCTTTTCCATAATCCTCCCCCTTTTTTCCGCCAATAATTAATTCGCATGAGTATAATGGAACCGGATCGGTCAAAAAAACTATTTTCAAAGCTTTTCCAATAAATTCCCTATCAATAACCCCCATTAGAATTGGGTTTCCATCCTTCGAATCATGGTCCAAACCCTACAAGATTTGACCATCCTCCTGCTGGTTTCCCTGCCCATCAATATCCTGTTTCATCGGGTCAAACTGCCTTCCATCATGGGATTTCTGGTGGCAGGAATGCTGATCGGCCCACACGGTCTGGAATTGATCGGCGACCCGCAATCCGTTGAAAATCTTTCCGAAATTGGCGTCATCCTACTGCTTTTTTTAATCGGCCTGGAATTTTCGCTGAGTCATATGGTGAAAAATTGGGCCGCCATCCTGGTTTCCGGAGGTTTGCAGTTGGGGTTGACCGCCGGGGCCGGTTATGGCATTTGCCTGTGGCTCGGGTTTCCCCCTAACCAGGCGTTGGCGCTGGGTCTGCTGGCGGCACTCAGCAGTACCGCCGTCGTTATGAAAATGATCACCGATCGCGTAGAAATCGATACCCTGCATGGCCGCGTTTGCATCGGGATTTTGTTGTTTCAGGATGTCTGCGTGGTGCCGATGATGCTGGTCATTCCGTTGTTGGTGCATAGCGGCGATATCTCGGCGCTGGATTTTGGCATCGCCATGATCAAATCGCTGGCGGCGGTGGCGGCCATTTTTTTCCTGTCACGCCTGTTGGTGCCGCGCGCCCTGGGCGCCATCGCACGACTGGGTAGCAAGGAACACCTGACCCTTTTGGTGATCCTCATCATCATGGGCACCGGTTGGGTGTCGCACAATCTAGGGCTGACGCTGGCGATGGGAGCCTTCATCGCCGGGCTGATCATTTCCGACTCCGAGTACAGCCACCAGATCATTCTCGACATTCTGCCGCTCAAGGATTATTTCGGAAGCATCTTTTTCATTTCACTGGGCATGTTGTTGCAAACGGATTTGTTCTTTGCCGAGGCCGGACTGTATCTCGGCCTGGTGGCGGGCCTCATCGGACTCAAAATAATCCTCACCTGGGTGGCTTCCTGGGGGGCGCGAAATTCTTTTCGCATCTCGTTCATTGTCGGGCTCCGGCTGGCCCAGGTTGGAGAATTTTCACTCATCCTCGCCAGCCTGGCATTGGAGCTGGGGTTGTTCGATAATCCATTGTACCAGTCGTTTTTGATCGTCGCCATCCTGTCTCTTTTGGCCGCACCGGTACTCATTCAAGTCTCCTCGGGATTGTCCTTCCTATTATTTTCCGGGGGCGGCAAACCTGCCGATGAGGTCGAGCCGGCCAGTGAAAAATCCATTACCGATCATGTGATCATCGTCGGTTACAGCCTGGTGGGGCGCAACCTGTCGCATGTGCTAAAAGAAATCAATATTCCTTTTCAAGTGGTGGTGCTGGACGGCGAGATGGTCAAGCAGGCATTGACGGAAAAAGTGCCGGTGCTGTATGGCGATTCGACGCAGAGTGAAACCTTGCATCGGGCGGGTTTGCGCGATGCCAAACTGATCGTGGTGACCATCCCTGATTACAAGGCCTGCCAGCAGGTGGTGGGACTCGCCCGAAAACTGAATCCCGATATTTACATTTTAGTGCGGACTCAGTTCGCGTCCCAAATGGATGAACTCACTAAAGCCGGGGCCAACCAGGTGATCCCCGAAGAGTTTGAAACCTCCGTCGAAATTTTCTCCAGAGTGCTTCGTGAATTCAAAATTCCCAACAACATCATCGAACAACAGGTGGAACTGGTACGGTTGGGGTGCTACAGCATGTTCCGCGGCTTGTCCCTGAACACGGATGATTTGAAAAATTTTTCGACCTACCTCACCGCGTCGCTCAGCAAATCCTTTCAAGTGCTGGGAAACTCCTGGTCCCGGGGCAAACAACTTGAAGCTTTACAGTTAACCGAAAAAACTGGAGCGACTCTGATCGCGGTGGTCCGGAACAATCAGGTTCAGCCAAATCCGGAAAAGGATTTTCAGATCGAGACCGGGGATGTCCTGATTCTGTTCGGTCGTCATGCCCCGCTGGATCGCGCCGAAATGTACCTGGCCACCGGCCCCGGCCAGCGTGACGCTGGACTCGAATAGCTGACCGTTGAGAATGATGCCGCATATTTGTTGCGACATCCAGAGTGGGACCTCTTTCCTCCAGGCGTAGCCTGGCCCTCTAGCGAGGGAGGCAGATAAGTGAACTCTGCTAATCTGTTGAGGGCCTTCAAAGTTTTAGCAAGTGACCTGCGGAGGTACTTCGCTAGCGGAACCGGGTGGGGACGTAACTTTTTAAAGGGGGAAGCTGTTTGCCCCGGAAGTCATAGGCAAAGCTGTTGGTGAAGGAAGCGAGCAATTGCGCCATGTAATGCGCTTGAATAATATCTTCCAGAATAAAACAGTTGATGTAAGTTTTTTTGGAAGGCTTACTGTCCTTCTTGGATGAGTCACCCTCTTTAACCACCAATTGCGAAAAATACAGGTTTTTACGCTTTTTGTCCTGGGTGTGTTCCTTAATCTTTTCCCACTTTGGATTGGGCGTGGTTTGGATCATGATCCGTTCCACTTTTTTGGGATTCACATACCGCCGGTAAGCAGTGTTGGGCAGGGCGGTGATTTCCAGGGTGTTGTCCAAAACGTTCATGAGCACTTCCGGCCTTTTCGTGATGGAACTGGACCAAAGAATCAGCACTCCTCCCACCACCAGCGACAGCAGAACTCCGATGTACAAGGACAGCGCCGACAAAAAATAGGTGATCGCAATCAACGAACCGCATTTGACATATTTGACCAGATTGAGCTGGAATCGGGTCAGCGCGGTGGTTAAAATAACATCGGGATTGTTGTATTCGGTCTTTAAGGGCATAGAGAAAAGTGTATAAAAACAGTATCTTAAGTAATTTAATGGAAAACCGGGGGTTTGTCAAATACTCTGCGTGAGACCTTCGGTTATGAGCGGCTTTAAAAACTCTTTATCAAATCTGAATAAAACCATGCGGTCTTCCATCTGCAAAAAATTCTGGTTGTGTGCGGTGCTGTTAATTACCGGTTGCTCGGGAGAACGCCCGCCGCATCTGGGCGCCATCAACGGTCATCTCGCAGAATGCCCGCACACCCCCAACTGCGTTTCAAGTTTTTCCAAAGATCCCGAACATCAAATTTCTCCATTGCAGTTTGCGTCCACGCCAGAAAAATTGATCAAGGATCTTAAAACCATTTTACAAGAAATAGAAGAAGCGCACATCATCACCGCCGGAGAGTACTATATCTATGCCGAGTTCACCAGCAAAGTGTTCCGGTTCGTGGATGACGTGGAGTTTCTACTGGACCCGCAAACCCAAACCCTGCATTTTCGTTCCGCTTCCCGCATCGGCCACAGCGATTTGGGAGTCAACCGCGAAAGGATCGAAACCCTGAAAGCCGCCCTCGCCCAAAAGGGATGAAACCGTTACCGGCTTTTATTGGCTGGCGATTGTTCCTCGATTTGCTGTTGCCTCTTTTGCGCAATCAAATGCAACCTGCCAATGGCTTCCCGTTCCTGCATCCCGTATTGAGCTGGCGGCATCAATAAATTCCAGGCATCCCGCAGGCGGCCCTGGGCCACCCGCACATCGCTCAAATACAATTTGGAATCTTGATAATATTTTCCCATCTGACGGGCAGTTTGAAGCGCGGCTTCAGCTTTTTCCAGATATCCAGAAGCAGGTGAGCGGCCGTGTTCCATGAGATAAAAATTACCCATCAGCAGGTATGGCGTACTGCACCGCGCGCACAACGCGGCCGACCGATAGAGAACCGATACCGCTTGCTCGATTCCGGGCTGTTTGAAAACCTCACGGTTGACCAGAGTTTCGTAGCGGTAATATTGAACCAACATCCAGGAAGAAAACAGAATGAGCATCGTCATCCCCACAGCCAGTGCCGAACGATGCGATAACCCCGGTTGAATTTTCCGATGGCGACTGCGATCCAAAAAATCCACCAGGCACACCATCAGGACAAAGTAAAAAAGCAATCCGCCATTGGCCCAAAAAGTATCAATCAGATTGTGAGTCAAAAATCCCGCCACTGCCAATGCCAGATAAAAAGCGGTCTCCCGGTGCTCGCCGTGGCGTATCAGCATCACCATTTTATTACCCAGCAAACCGATACAAAATAGAAGCAGTGCCAATCCGATCAAACCCGCTTCCGCGGCTATTTGCAAATACAGGTTGTGCGCATGCATCGGCATCTGAAACTTATCGACCTGATACTCGGGATAAATTTTGGTAAATGTGAAGAGACCCGTTCCCAGGACCCAATGGTCTAAAAATATATTCCAGGCGGCCTGCCAATACTCCAAACGAATCAAGACCCGGTGGGATATTGCCGGAGGAAACCCCGCCGCAACACCGACCTGCCACGCATAAACGATCAAACCACTGCCGCCCATCACCACCGCGCCCGCCAAAATTTTTGCGGCACGCCAGCCTTTTCTTCCCAGCAAATAAAGTCCCACAGCCAACGTTTGACCCAAAACAACGGCCATGCCCCAAATGGAATATGTAAACCAAATATTGACGACGATTAAAAAACCAGTGATCCCCGCCACGGATTTTTCCAATCCCGTTTTTGAATTTCTGAAAAGGTAAATCGCCAGTGGAAAATAGATCACCAGGTAGCAGGCAAACAGGTTTGTGTTTTCAAAAATGGCGAGCGAAGGAAATGCGGGATCATAAATCTTGATTAAGGATGGCTGAAGTTGCTGGCAAATGCCAAACACAGTGACCCAACTGGCACAACCGGTCAGCATCCAGAGGATGGCGTGCAACTGTTTTTTTATCCTTTAGAAATAAAACCAATCCAAGCGCCAATGGCACGGCAAACAGGCTTTTAACGATCCATTCATAACTCAAATCAAGGCGCACGGTGTACCAGTAACCCAGCGCCAACCAACCCAGAAAAAAAACCAACGCCAGAATGAGGGGAGACAACACCACCGCCTCGCCGATTTTCGACTTCAATTTATGCAGATTGAAAACCAGCAACAACAGTGCCAACACGCCCAGCACGGATGCGGAATCGCTGTGGTTCAGAGACAGGTAAGGATTGTCACTTCCCAGGAAAACCAGGGACACGAGGAAAACCGGTAGAGTGAATCCCAAGGATTTCATGGGCCGGGTGTTCACAAGGGTTGATGATTTTTAAAAATATCGATCGAATACTTTGGATCGGGTTTTATGAAACTCCATACTTTTTTGAATTTCGGGTTGTCCCGCAAAAATGTTTCCTGAGGAATTTTTGTGTGGGGATAAATGAAACGTGCGTGATCAAGGATGTGAGCCTCCCGCCGGATGGCCGGCGTACTCTGGTAAATGGAAGGCCGCAGGGAAAACCGGTTTTCTTTCGGAATAAGATTCGGGGTTTGGGGCCACCAATGGGCCGGGACTTTTAGAATGGCTGGGTCGTTCCATAAATAAACCAGGACGCCTTCCGCCGGGTTGCCGGGTGAAGTGGCCACCAGCAACGGCATCGCATAGCCCTTTTTCTCCTGGAACGCATGCGCTTCCTGCCTTAAAAACTCGGCGGCCGCGCGCACCCCATAACCCGAGTTCGCGCCTTCTATATACAAGAGACGATCCAATTTATTCAAGGGCGCGGTGTGCGGTTCCCGCATCAACTTCCAATCAAACATTGCGCTGGGCAACAACGTGAATATCAACAGAATCGCCAGTAGGGTGTTCCGCTTGCCGCCTTGCACCTCCCAATGCAACCGGCTGGTGAGGGTTTGTGCCAACCAGGCCGCCAGGCGTTCCAATGTCCGGGCGGTGAGCAACAACAAGGGCGGCACCATCATGACCATGTAGCGGGAGAAAAAACCGTTGGCCACGACCACGATCACGCCGGTGGGAATGACGAACCAGAGCCAAAGCGCCATTTCTTTTGGATCGCGTTCCCGGATGAAATAAACGATCCCGGCCAGCAGAATCATGACCACGGGCACAGTCAAATAGGAGACATAAAAATCGCGGATCACCCAGGCGTTGCGTAACCAAAGCCACCAGGGGAAACTCATCAGCTCTGCCGGGGAAATAAAATAACCCGGTTGATGGATAAAAGGCACCCGGCCTTGAACGCCAATCCCGGGTCCGCCCAAAAATGCCACCAGATTGATCGCCAAAATGATGCACCCGGCCGTCGCCAGGTGCTTCCAAAATTCGGGGCGGCGGTGCACGTCCCATAAATATAAAACTGCCAGCATCACCGGAAACAACAGCAGGGCGGTGGCTTTGGTGAGCAAGGCCAGCCCCAACAAAATTCCCAACCAGCGGAATCCCATGTGCAGAGATTTCAATTCCAGAGCGAGATACAGGGATACTAAAAATGCCCATATCCCCAATGCCGAAAGCAGGCCATCCACCAGGGCGAGCCGGTCGAAAAAAAACATGTAAGGGCAAAAAATGTAAATCAACCCAGCCATGAAACCAGAGGCGGTGGAGAACAGCGTCCGGCCAATCCAGAAAATACCCACAACCGACGCGCCCCCGGCCGCCAGCGCAACGCTCCGGCCCGCCAGCAACGGATCGGCAAAAAAATTGAGCGTCACCGTGTTCAGCCAAAAGAACAACGGTTGCTTGCCATCCACCTTGGAGATGAGAAATTCGGCAGGCTGACTGTTGATGATCTGCGCCCAATGAATGTAGATGGCTTCATCGGAAAAAATGGGCAGAGCGGTGAGACCCTGGGTGCGGACCACTGCATAAAGAGCGATCAGGATTCCCGGCACCAGCCATGAAGAAGTTTTAGGAGTCATAACGGGGAGTCACAGTGTTGTTTTCTGGAAAACAGAGGTTCTTCGTCGCGGATCGCTCCTCAAAAAGACAAATCACCCCTCCTGTGGCCTCCCCTTACCAAGGGGAGGAAGGATCGGGACACCCGAGCCAGGTGGGGTTATACCAAGTCGTCAAGAAGAGAAGGACAATATAACATCAATTGATAAAACACATTGAACTCTGAATTTGGAAAAAAAAGGACCCAGCCCCGAAGGGCTGAGTCCTGCAAAAAAACCAGTTAAACAATTACGGGTTGGTCAACTGCGCGGAAGTGAGTCCGGTTTGTGCCGTGTAGGTATAAGTGTTCACAACAGCATCATCCCAAGTAACGGTCAGAGTACCGGCCACCTGAGAGTCGGTACCGCCGCTGATGGTGGTATTGGTGATCACATCCGCTTCCGTATACGTTGTGCTTTGCAAAAGATACTGCGCGTGCAACATGGTAATGGAACCTAAAAAGGATGCATACGCGCCATCCCGGCGGGCATCCTGGGCCTGTTGACTCAAATCTATGAACGTCGGGATGGCAACCGCGGCCATGATACCCAGCAGGACGATCACCATGATCAACTCGATCAAAGTAAAACCTTTTTCATTTCTTTTTTTCTTAATCATTTTTTGAAGCCCCTTAAAAAACTGGACCCAGCCCCGAAGAGCTGAGTCCGGTGGGAAAACCAGTCAAACCATTACGGGTTGGTTAAGACCGCCGCAGTGAAGCCGGTTTGGGCAGTGTAGCCATAAGTGTTCACCACACCATCATCCCAGGTAACTGTCAGAGTACCGGCAACCTACTCAATTTAAAAGAGAAAATACAAACCTGGACCTGGAGAAACCTTTACCGGTTCAAATTTTTGATTCTCTGCCATCCTTCTATAGAGAAATCGAATGCTTTTCCATTTTTCTTTAGTAAAATTAAAATTGGGATGGAATGGATTCCGTGATCCCGGTAATAATGGAGTTTGTTGGCAATGAGAATGGAAGACTGGTACTCGTGATGAAATGCCCGGCATGTGAAAATGAATTGCTCAAAATTTCGGTGGCCGGAGTCAACGTTCTGGCGTGCGAAGGAGGTTGCGGCAGTTATTGGTTCGACACCCTGCAAATCAAGCGGCTGATGGAACGCCTGCCCGGTGCGGGAGCAAGCTTGTTAAAAACTGTTCGCCGCGCCGATGGCGTAAAAACCTTCCGCAACAATCAGCACATCTGCCCCAAATGCCAGAGCACGCTGTTGTATCGCCATTGCTTCAGCCGCGAGCTTGAAATGGAAGTGGACCAGTGCTCCAAATGCGGCGGCTGGTGGGTGGATGTCGGAACGCTGGCCACCCTTGAATCGCGCTACTCAACCGAAGCCGACCGGAAACAAGCGGCAGAAGATTATTTCATCACCGTTTTCCAGAACAAGGTGGCGAACATGAACCGGGTCAACCACGACACTCTGGAAGCCGCGCAAACTATTGTAGAGATTTTCACCTTCCTCACTCCGCCGATCTACCTGCCCCAAAAACTTCCCATCAAAGACTACTAACCAGCGTGCCGCTGGATGCAAAAAGGTCAGGCTCCGGTGGCACTCAATAATTGCGGGGCATCATTTCCAACGGTCAGTCTCTTGCCCCCCCTGCTAAGGGGCCAGCGTGCCTCCTTGCGGGGGAGGCGGATGGCAAAACTCAGCAAACCACGCCTGAAGATTATTGAGTGAAAGCAGAGCTCGACTCCAAGCGCCTCCCTTTTTGGAAGGAGATCTTTGCATAACCCGAAAATTCTGGATCAGTCCCAACAGCGTTGATGGAAAACCTGATGTGTCCCCCCTTCTCCGAAGGGGGCTAGGGGGCTTATTCGCTAATGCCCCCGCCCCATAAATGGGGCGACATAAAACCCAGATTTTTCGCTGGCGCTCAGCATGACAACTTAAAAATGCCCTTTTTCCTCTGCAGTGAATTGAATTATTCATTCGCCCCGCACGGAGCGGTCTGGGTTCATCTGTGGCTGACTTATCTTGTGATCCTGTGCTTGCCTTCTGCCGCTGGTTGGCTTGCCCGGTGGTGCAAAAATTTCCGAAAAGGAATTTATTGCCTAGCAACCGGGTCCGGCATTGCCTCAACCCATCAACCCAATCGTTGAAAATTCAATAACTTATTTGGTTTGGCCTGTTTGGTACACATTTTGCTTTTCTGAAGTCGGGATAGACCCGAGAAGTGTGCGTTAACCCGATTAAAGATTTCAAACTATGCCAACTGACATCAACATTGTGGCGTTGCTGACCCAATCTTTCAGCCAAGCGAGTGCTGGGAACCCGAATTTGTTTACCGGATCCTCCGAGCGAGCCGGTTTCGATCAGGTTCTGGGTCAGGAATTTGACCGCTCGGTTGCGGAGACCAACTTCACGCCGAGAGAGTCTACCAACGACCGGACAGCGGCTGATCCCTTCAGGGTTCGGGAAAAAGTTCACAGCGATCGTAATGATCGGGTTGAAACTCCCGTCCGATCCGACCGGCCGGGGCCGCCGGAAGGGGTGGCTGAGCAGGTTGAACACCGTCCCGCGCCGTTTGAGGACGCGCCAACGGGTCGTTCCGACCAACCGGTCAATAAGGAGACGGAGAATCCGCAGACTGCCGCGGAAGCCAACACTGCGCCTCCGGTGGAAGCATTGGAAGCGGAGCCGAGTCAAGTTCCAGCCAATGAAAGTTCACAAAATTTGACCGCCAACCAGCAAGCGCTGAGAGACCAATTAGAAAAATTAAACATCGATCCGGAAATCATCGACACGCTTTTGGAAAACCTGGTGGGCAATCCGAAAGCCAACGGATTACTTCGATCTCTTTATGGACTGCTGAACGCCACCGGAGCCCAGGCGCAAACCGGCCCTCTGGCCAACGCGGTTGAAGGGCAGACCGGCCTGCCGGCAAGCTTGGCTCTGCAAAATTTGATTCAAGCCGGGCTCAGTCAAGCGCAGGCGCAGAAAGTGATCCAGCAGAGTTCGACCGTGTCAGCGACCCAACTGGCGCAAATTGAGAACGGTCCTTTACTGGCGACGCTACCGCCAGTGAACGGACTCAAGGGTAACGCCACCGAAGCGCCGGGTGAAAAACTGCCCGTCAAATTGATCACGCCCAATGTTTCCCTGAACCAGAGCAACGCCGAATCAAAACCCGATTCCAATTCTAATAATGCATCCAACGCGAATAGTGATCCATTGGCAAAAATGGCGTCATTATTACGCAATGATGGCAACACGAACCCGGCGGCCTCATCCACCAGTCCGTTTAAAGCCGCGGTCAATGCCTTTTTGAATTTGAACGGCGCCACGCCGCTGAACTCTGCCAGCGCCGAGGGTTTGGCGATACAAACCGGGACGGCGGTGGCCAGCGCCGGTAAATCGACTGAGGTGTTTAAACCAGTACTGGCTCAAACCTATGGTCAACGGGGTTCCGTAGAAAAAACTGTGGCCAGTCAGATCATTGAGCGGATCTCTTTTCGTGGGATGGGGTCGCAAAAAGAGATCCACATCAAACTCGACCCACCGTCTTTGGGATCGGTTCGAGTGACCGTTGCCACCACCGGCGATTCGGTGCGGACCACCATCGTTACCGAGAACCATTTTGTGAAACACGTTATTGAAAATAATTTGCCGCAGTTGAAAGATTCTCTGGCCAGCCAGGGCATCAAAGTGGATCAATTTTCCGTTCTGGTTGGAGGCAATCCAGAACAGAACACGGCTCATCAACAGGAATCCGCTGGCCCCAAGACCATCCTGGGACCAGATCATGAAGACCCTCGGGACACAGGTGAAGAACTGGTCCTCACCCAAGGTCACGTAATATTTAATGAGTCAACAATTAATGTATTTGCTTAAAAGAACCACCAGGAGAGAACTCAATCATGATTAGTGGAATAGCATCCGGTTTTGGGGGCACTTCAAGCTCCGCCATCAACGAAAGCAGCAACACGCTGGGCAAGGAAGATTTTTTGACTTTGCTGATCGCCCAACTCAGCGCGCAGGATCCGCTGGATCCCCTGAGCGCCCAGGACTTTAGCGCGCAATTGGCCCAGTTCAGCACCTTAGAACAAATGACCAACATGAACGCGACGCTCAATGAGCTGATCGATATTGAAGTCGCCTCCAGTAACGCTTCCACCATTACGCTGATTGGCAAACTGGTGGATGTGGAAGGCAATGGCATCGATTACACCGCCGGCAATACCGTCAACCTCAATTACATACTTGGGAAAGACGCGGATTCGGTAACGGTGCAAATATTCGATGCGACCGGCAAACTGGTCACCAATCTGGATGGCAAAACCAATGCCGGCAATCATCTGATTGCCTGGGATGGACAGGACAGTTCCGGAGTGGCGCTGGCCAGTGGTTCCTACACCTTCAAAGTGCTGGCTTTGGATTTCAGCGGCGATGACCTTCCTGTGGAAACGTTCACCACCGGAATCGTCACCGACGTTTTATTTGAAGAAGACGGCGCGTTTGCCCTCGTCAACGGTGAAAAAATTTCAGTCGGGGAAATCACCCGAGTGTCCTTAAAAATATAATTCCATGTAAAAAGGAGCATCAACCATGTCACTCATCGGAGCATTATTTTCAGGAGTCTCGGGATTAAGTTCCAACTCCCAGGCAATGAACATTATCGGAGACAATATCTCCAACCTCAACACGGTCGGGTTCAAAGGTTCCAAAGCGGTATTTGGCGATTTGTTCACCACCATTCTGGCCAATGGCGCTGTGACCTCGCAGTTGGGCCGTGGCACCATGTTGCTGGGTTCTCTGCAATCTTTTTCCCAGGGGGCATTTGAGTCCACCACCAATGCGCTGGATTTGGGCATTGACGGCAGTGGGTTTTTCATTGTGAACAACGGCGCCGGCAACTTTTATACTCGGGCAGGACAGTTCAGACAGAATGAAGATGGCCTGGTTGAGAGCATCACCGGTGAAATTCTTCAGGGATTTGAATTCACCGCTGGCGTATTGGGAACGACATTGGGGGACATCGATCTGGCCGGCGCGCAGTCGGCTCCGGTGCCCACCACTGAGTTCACCCTGGGAGCCAATCTGGACGCAGCCGCTCTGTCCGGCATCACCTTCAACTCTCCGGTATCAATTTTCAATTCCGTAGGGGATGAAATAGTGATGAACATTCAGTTCACCAAGGTGGTTCCCCCCACCCTAGCCTCAACCACTGAATGGGACTACGTTGCGTCCAATCCAATCGGGAAAGGTGTGGTTGGCGCCGGGGGAATGGGGACCTTGGTGTTCGATACCAGCGGAGTGCTGATCGGCGTCAATGGAGGCGGTGTCACTGACGTAACCATCAACATCGATTACTCAGCCGCGAGCCCGCCGGCCGCTTTGCAGGCCCTCATTTGGGATTTAGCGGATTTGACCGGTGT
>Ga0209987_10000199_pt1 | contig 29409 bp, 19 predicted proteins | sample N074metaG_FD_182134 | JGI IMG/M metagenome (GOLD analysis project Ga0209987, IMG submission 182134) | Deep subsurface microbial communities from Kermadec Trench to uncover new lineages of life (NeLLi) - N074 metaG (SPAdes) (version 2) | ecosystem: Environmental > Aquatic > Marine > Ocean trench...
CTGATTGCGGGTCATGTTAAAAGCCAGGGCGTAAATCTTGCGCTGATAAATCTCGACGATTTGGTCGAATGCCTCCAGCTTGCCGGCTTTTAAATCCCGGACCAGAACTTCATCCAGCTCTTTTTCTTCCTGGGTCGGCATGGGGAAAGCATCCTGGTGGTTTGCACCCTGAGCACCTCATCCGGCCTGATAAAGCTGAGCAGAATTAAGATGCAGTCAAAAACGGGAACGGTTCAAGAAATTAGCCTTATCCCTCAAAATGTTTCGCGGGGATGGTCAAACCCAGATACTAACACCGAGGCTTCGCAATCACAAATTTCATCAACGGCTGGGGAGAGCCTTGCCGGCTTATTTTTGTTCCGAAAAGGACGTGTTTCGATATAAAAATAATATTTGTAGGGTTTTGCCTGGTTTAACGACCATTAATACGGTTAAAGGCTGTTGCTGCATTTTGCTGGTATGTTAATATCGTCTCTTTTTTAAGGGGAGCTAGGGAGGGCGTATGCAGTGGTTGCTAGGGATTCCAGTATTATTCTTTGCCCTGAGTTTAGGCGTGGCTCATGCGGCGCCGAACGCTTTTGACCGGTTGCCGTTGAGCACAGGATCATTGGCGACAGAAACCACATTCCAGGAGGAGGCTGGAGCTTTTCCGGGTTATAGAATTCTTGCTGAAATCGGACTCATCCCGGGACAAGGATCGATACAAATTCCGGATTATTCCGACCGGTTTGCGGCGGGGCAGTACGAGCTCGGCTTGCAATTGGGATACGGTTTCACCATCAACATCCCCCCGGTGATTGAACCGGGAAACAACCGGACCGATATCCAATTCGCCTACTTTTCCCCCTACTTCAAATACAACCTCACCGGCGTCATGGGAGATTCATATTACCAGGGGGCGTTGTATTGGGTGGTGGACTTCTCGATCGCTATTTCAACATTGGACCCGGAACGCGACAAGATAAAAGTGGATGGATTTCCCACCTACCTGATCGGGCTCACCCCTTTCCAACTGGAATATAAGTTTGTCCGCCCGGAAAGAAAATGGGCGCCTTTTCTTTTCGCGGGCGGTGGGATGTCTGTTGGCAACTGGCATAAAGGCGCTAGCGAGGTCACGACCGCCTTCCAATTCATTCTGCAAGCGGGCGCCGGCATCGAATATTATCTGCCCAACGGCAAAGCCGTTAATTTCAGTTACCGGTTTTGGCATCTTTCCAATGGCAACCTCAAACCTCTCAATATTGGGCTGAACGCCCATATTTTCACATTGGGGTTCACTTTTTAAACCGTAGAGAATGTCCCTCTGTTTACCTTCCTTGGAAAACACCTTAAGCTCGCTGATGGACCTGCTATAATTTTCCGGTAACCTGAATAGCCGAATTTCCAATTTGGATTTGGTGTGCGTGCCTCTTGGATTCATGACCGATTCAGAACAAACCCTAAAACCCTCTCCAGGAATCCTGAATCGGGTCTTCGCTTGTTTTGAGACTTTGACCTACCGCCACCCGCTGTGGGTGATCGCAATAGCTCTCCTCCTGGCCGGCCTCAGCCTGGTTTATACCTTCCACCACTTGGGCTTCAAAACCAGTCGGCTGGATCTGATTTCCCACGACCATGAATTCCAGATTCTGTATCAGCAGTACCGCCAACAGTTCGAGGATTTTGACGGCATGATCGTGGTCGTGGAGGGCGACCATCCCGATCCCATGAAAAATTTTGCGGAAGCCCTGGTGGCAAAACTCAACACCCGCCGCGAAACTTTTTCGCAAATTTATTACAAGATCGATACCGAATATTTTAAGAACAAGGCGTTGTTGTACCTCGATGAAGACGAGTTGCGGGATTTGGGCGAGCAACTCCAGGCTCACCATGAATTTTTGGAGACGGTCAACCGGTCTCCCGGTCTGAATACTTTGTTGCGAAGCATCAATCAGGAAATCAGTGTGGGCATGGTCGATTCCCTGCTCACCGATTTTCTGGGGACCGACGAAGAAGAGCAAGAAACAGCGGCGGACCTGAGCCTGCTGATTGCCCTCTTTCAGCAAATGACCGCCCACCTGACTGGGGAGACTCGTTACCGATCCCCCTGGAATGCCTTTTTGAATCAGCAGGACAAGCCGCTGGAGTCCGCCGGCTACCTCGTTTCAAACAACGAAAAGCTGTTGTTCCTGCTCCTCAATCCGGTAAAAACGAAAGATGATTTTTCCGCCTCGAAAGACGCCATTGAGATTATTCGCGGCATGATCGCGGAATTACAGCTCGAGTTTCCCGCAGTTCAGGTCGGGTTGACCGGCGGCGAAGTGATTGCCTCCGATGAAATGTTCACCACTCATCAGGATGCCAAAAAAGCTTCCAAATATGCGCTGGTGGGAGTGGCGCTGTTGTTCATTTTGTTTTACCGGGGGGTGATCAAACCTCTGCTGGCCGTGTTCACCCTGTTGGTCGGCATCGCCTGGTCGCTGGGTTACACCACGCTATCGGTAGGGCACCTCAATATCATCTCCGTGGTGTTCACCACCATTTTGATCGGGTTGGGGATTGATTTTGGCATCCATATTTTGTGCCGATACCGGGAAGAACGGCGACAGGGCCGCGACAGCCGCGCCGCTATGAAAACCACTCTGCAACACACCGGGCAAGGCAATGTGGCCGGCGCCGTCACCACCGCCATCGCCTTCGGCGCGATGTCCTTCACCAGCTTTGTGGGAATCGTCGAGCTCGGAATCATTGCCGCCGGAGGCGTCTTGCTCTGCCTGCTCGCTATGGTTCTGGTCCTCCCGGCCTTGATCCATCTGGAAGAACGCTGGCGCACACTGGTTTACGTTTTGCCGCCGCGCGTGGTCCACCGGGACCAACTGAGCGAACAATTTTATGCTCATTTCAATGCCATCATTCTGGTCTGCCTGGCGGTGTTGGTGGGGGCTGGAGTTCTCGCCAGGGATTTGTATTTTGATTACAACCTGCTCAACATGCAGGCCCGTGGCATTGAGGCGGTGGAATATGAAATGAAAATCATCAACAACGCCCAGCGCGCGTCGTGGAACGCCGCGGTCATTGCCGACACCCTCGAAGAAGCGGAAGAAAAATATCGGACTATAAAAAATCTGCCGACGGTCGGTAAAATCGAAAGCATCCTCTCTGCCATTCCTCAGGATCAAGAGGATAGAATTTCGCAAATAAAAGAAATGGCGCCGCTGTTGGATAGCTTGAAAGTCGCCTCCAAAGATGAAAAATTCTCCCTCGCCGCGTTGCATCAAACCCTCGACAACATCCGCTTCAAACTGCGCAAAAAAGAAAAGGCCGGTGCGGAGGATGATGTTTTTGCCGCGTCGGAAGGGGGCCGGCGGCTCAAGCAGGCCCTGGACCAAACCGCACCCGCCACCGCGGCCACACGCCTGGCTGGGTTCTCCCAAAAACTGTTTGCCGATTACCGCATGAAAATGTCCGATTTAAAACGCTCCGCCCATCCCACGCCGGTCACCATTGATGACCTACCGGAGGATTTGAAAACGCGGTTCATGAGCGACGACGGAAAATTCCTGATGTTGGTTTATCCCAGGATCAACATTTGGGAGCGTGCGGCCATGGAACAATTTCTGTTGGAAGTGCGCCAGATCCATCCGCAAGTCACCGGCAACGCCGTGCACATGTTTGAAGCGACCCGGTTGATGATTGACGGCTACATCCACGCCGGAGTGTACGCCCTCGTGGCGATCGTTATTTATTTACTGCTCACTCTCAGAAACCTGTTGGCGACTTTGTTGGTGCTCCTGCCCACCCTGGCCGGAGCTGTTCTGACCGCCGGGTTGATGGCGCTGGTGGACATTCAATTCAACCTGGCGAATTTAGTAATATTGCCGCTGATTCTCGGGATCGGCGTGGTCGATGGCGTGCACATCATGCACCGGTACCGGGAAAAATCCGACAGCGGCGCCAACGTCATTTCCAAAAGCACCGGCCAGGCCGTCCTGCTCACCTCCCTCACCACCATGATCGGGTTCGGCTGTTTGATGGTCGCCGACCATCAGGGCGTGTACAGCCTCGGCGTGGTGCTGACCCTCGGCGTCGGCAGTTGCCTCGTCACCTCCGTCACCCTCCTGCCCGCCCTCATGAAACTCTGCTGGTCAAGGGGTTGGCCGCTCAGCGTGGGTGGAACGCAAAAATCAAATTAACCACCGATGAACACAGACCGCTCTGTTTGTTGCCCCTACGGCCAGTAGCCGCGCGGGCGGAACGCAAAGAGAAATTAACCACAGATGAACGCAGATAAGCACGGATAAGAAGTAAAAAGGAGAAACGGCAAAGAAGGAGAATGGTTTCCATTTTGCTCCGGGCCTTGCCCGGCTCCTCTTACCAAGGGAAGGATTGGGAGGGGTTATGACGCCCCCTTCTTGAAGGGGGCCGGGGGGATTTTGTTACCCTGAGCTTGTCAAAGGAGGATCCGGTTCACCGCAGAGAACGCAGAGTGCGCGGAGAGCAAAAAGAAGGAGAGGGTTTGCTCTCCCTTCTTGAAGGGGGTTGAGGGGATTTAGCTACCGTTGAACACAGAGCTTGCCATTAACCATCAGCCATCTGCTTCCCTCGCTAGAGGGTGCCGCTCCTCGTTGGAGGAGTTATCTGGGGCTGGCGGCGATGTTGCCACCGTCGACGGTGAATACACTGCCGGTGGTTTTTTCCGACAACGCCAGATGTAAAAACGCCTTCGCCACATCAGTATCCAACACTTCCTGCCCCAACAGGTTCTGCCGGAAATATTCTTCCGGTTTCAGGCCGCGGGCTTGGGCGCGTTCGGCGATGAACTGGTCGGTGAACATGCCGGTGCGGATGCGGTCGGCGTTGACCGCGTTGGAACGGACGCCGGCTGAGCCATAATCCAACGCGTACTGTTTGGCCAGCGCGACCACCGCCGCTTTCGGCAGGGCATAGGGGCCGAAGTCCTTGCCGGGATTGAAGGCGGCTTTCGATGCGTTGAACAGGAGGATGCCGCCGGTTTTCTGTTGCAGGAAGATACGAACCGCCTGCGCGGCCAGGGTCTGGTGCGCAAAAAAATTGAGATCGAAACTGCTCCGCAGAGTGGCGCTGTCCACCTCTCCGATACGCCCCTGGACCGCATTGCCCGCGTTGGAGATGAGCATGTCCACCCCGCCGTAGGTTTGCACGGCGTGGTCGAACGAAGTTGCCACAGCTTCTTCATCCGTTAAATCCACCGTCCGCCAGGTGACGCTCGTTTTGCTCTCTTTTTGAATGGCAGTGCCCGCTTCCGCCAGAGCTTCGCCGTTCAGGTCCACCAGATAAACATTGGCTCCCTGTTGTGCGAACAGGGATGCCGTGGCGCGTCCGATCCCCGATGCGGCGCCGGTGATGTAGGCTACCTGACCCTGTAAAAGCGGTGGCTGGGCTTTGCCGAGTTTGGCCTGCTCCAACGACCAGTATTCCATATCGAACAGGTCGGCCTCGTTGAGCGGAGCGTAGGTGCCGATGTCGAACGCGCTTTGGATGATGCCGATGGTGTGTTCGTAAAGGTCGGCGGCAATGTTCGTCTCTTTCGCGGTTTTGCCCATCGTTACCAGCCCCAGGCCGGCGACCAGGAGGACGCGCGGCAGAGGGTCCAGTTCTTTCAGAGCGGCGCCCTGCTTCGCCTGGTGGGTGACGAAGTATTTGTGATAGGCCTGCTCGTAGCGTTGCAACGCTTGCTCCAGTTCGGAGCGCAGGCGTTTGGGATCGTCCAGATGTTGCGGGTTCAGCAGGAGCGGTTTCTGTTTGGTGCGGATGACGTGGTCGGGCGTCGCGGTGCCGATCTGTGACCATGTTTTGCATTCCTTGCTGGAAGCGAACTCGCGGGCCGGTGTGCTTTCGCGGTGGTGTACCAACCACCAGCCGCCGGCCCGCTCCCGGTACAGGCCGCGCAGGACCGGGGCGATGGCTTGTAAAATGCCGGCATCGTTGACCGGCCCGGAATCGTTGGCGGGGGTCAGCGGCTGGCGCGGTTGATTTTTGATAAAGGTTTCCGCCTGAGTGACCGCTTTGATGTGGGCGTCGTAACTTTCCTTCGCCGTGCCGCCGAAGGTGAACAGGCCGTGGTTGATCAATATCAGTCCCACAACCCGTGGGTTTTTCTCGTAGGCTTCCGCCGCGGCTTTGGCCAGATCGAACCCCGGCATGATATACGGCACCACGCCCAACTCGTCGCCGTAGATTTCCTGGCAGATTTTTTCCGCATGGGGCTGGTTGGCGATCACTAAAATAGCGTCGGCATGCGAATGGTCAACAAACTTGTGGGGTAGAAAGGCGTGCAGGAGCGTTTCCACCGACGGGTTGGGCGAGGACGCGTCCAACAGGTGCGTGCGTTGCGCGTTGACCATGGCCTCGTCGGACAACGCGGGCAATTTTCGCAACCGCCTCAGGTAATCCAGTTGGACGCCCGGCAGGCCGGGCGGCTCCAGCGTGTCCAGGTCCCAGCCACTGCCTTTCACGTAAAGGATTTCGACCTCCTCGCCCAGCTGGTTTTGGGTCCGCGATTTCACCGAAGTGTTGCCGCCGCCGTGCAGAACCAGCGCCGGGTCGGACCCGATCAGGCGCGACGTGTAAACCCGGAGCGCCACATCCTCCACAACATCCGCGTATTGCTTGATGGCTTTTTTGGCTTCTTTATCCTGCCAGCGATTTTCCATTCAATGAAATTAACAAATCTAAACTGGAGAATAAAGAGGATAAATTTTCCTTACTTTTAAAAGAGGAAATGAAAGCCCAGCCACTATGGGGTGCCCGTCTGAGCTTTTACCTTTTTACCGCTAGGCGTAGCCTGATGTTCTATGTTAATGTTGGAAAAAATAGAGCTAATTGGGCCTCGCCTTTTCCAACGGCTTGCTGAAACATACCCTGCAACCCCTAATTCCTGAAACCCGCGTATGCTGGCAAAAATTCATGTCACCTTAAAAAAGGGCGTGCTGGACCCGCAGGGGAAAGCCGTCCATCATGCTTTGAATGACCTGGGTTACCCGGAAGTTGAGGGCGTGCAGATCGGTAAATACATGGAAATTCGCCTGGCGGGGGTCACATCCGATGAAGCCGAAAAACGTGTTCAGGAAATGTGTGAAAAACTGCTGGCCAATACCGTGATCGAATCCTACCGGTACACCCTGGAATCTACAGAATAATTTTTGGAGCGAGTGATCTGGCTATGAAATGCGGCGTGGTGGTGTTCCCCGGTTCCAATTGCGACCATGACAGTTACCATGTTCTCAAGCATCTTTACGGTCAAGAGACCCACTGGATCTGGCACAAGGATCAGGTGCTGGAGCCGTTCGATTTGATTGTCCTGCCCGGCGGATTTTCTTATGGCGACTATTTGCGGCCCGGCGCCATTGCCCGGTTTTCTCCGATCATGAAATCGATCATCAAATACGCCAACGCGGGCGGACGCGTGCTCGGCATCTGCAACGGATTCCAGATTCTGGTGGAGTCCGGCTTGCTTCCGGGCGCTTTGCGCAGAAATGCCTCGCAAAAGTTCATCTGCAAATACGTTCACCTGCGGGTGGAATCCAACCAGACCCCCTACACCTCCCGGTGCGAAAAAAACGCGGTGTTGAAAATCCCGGTGGCGCATGCCGAAGGTGGTTATTTTGTGGAACCTGAAACATTAAAGGCCCTGGAAGACCAGGACCGCATCATACTCAGGTACTCGGACGCCGCCGGCCGTTCGGATGCCACCACCAATCCCAATGGCTCGGTGGGGCAAATCGCCGGGGTGGCGAACGCCGAGAAAAACGTTCTGGGGATGATGCCGCATCCCGAGCGCTGTGCCGACCCCTTGTGGCCGGATCGTGATGGCCGTTATATTTTTGATTCCTTGATCCATTCCAGTTGATGCCAGCCGCCATGAACTCCACTCCCGAACCGCCATTGACAGAAGCGCTGATTGCCGAACACGGCCTGACGCCGGCGGAGTATCAGCGCATCCAGGAACTCCTGGGACGCGATCCCAATCTGACCGAGTTGGGGATCTTTTCGGTTATGTGGAGCGAACATTGCAGTTATAAAAGTTCGCGGCCTCATCTCAAAACCCTGCCCACCGAAGGACCGCGGGTGATTCAAGGGCCGGGCGAGAACGCCGGGGTGGTGGACATCGGCGACGGCCTAGCGGTGGTGTTCAAGATCGAAAGTCACAACCACCCGTCGTTCATCGAACCGCATCAGGGCGCGGCCACCGGGGTGGGTGGCATCATGCGCGACATTTTCACCATGGGCGCCCGGCCGCTGGCCTTGCTGGATTCCCTGCGCTTTGGCGAGCTCAGCGAACCGCACACCCGGTATTTGTTCAACGGCGTGGTGGCCGGCATCTCCGCCTACGGCAATTGCGTAGGCGTGCCCACCGTGGGCGGCGACATTTATTTTGATGCCTGTTACAGCGGCAACATCCTGGTCAACGTGTTTTGTCTGGGGGTCGCGCGCGCCGACAAGATTTTTCTGGGTAAAGCGGGTGGCGTGGGCAACCCGATTCTGTATGTCGGGGCCAAAACCGGCCGGGATGGCATCCATGGCGCCAGCATGGCTTCGGCGGAATTCGACGACGCCACGGAAGAGAAACGGCCCACCGTGCAGGTGGGCGACCCGTTCACCGAAAAGCTGTTGTTGGAAGCCTGTCTGGAAATCATGAAAAAAGATTGGGTGGTGGGGGTGCAGGATATGGGCGCCGCCGGGTTGACCTCCGCTTCTTTTGAAATGGCGGATCGCGCCGGTCTGGGCATCGCCATCGATCTCGATCGGGTGCCGTTGCGGGAGGACGGCATGACCGCCTACGACATCATGCTGTCTGAATCGCAGGAGCGCATGGTGTTTGTGGTCGAGCAGGGGCGCGAGGAGGAGGCCATGGCGATTTTCCGAAGGTGGGATCTGGACACCGCGGTGATTGGCCAAGTCACCGATGATGGGTTTCTGCGTGCCAGCAAAGATGGCCGGCCCGCGATCAATTTACCCATCGCGGCGGTGGTCGAAGGAGCGCTCAAATGCGAGCGTCCTACCCGGCGGCCGGCTTACCTGGATGAGGTGCAGGCCTGGACCGCGGAATCTCTGGCAATTCCTGATCGCGGCGACGCCATGCTGAAAGAATTGCTGGGTTCGCCCAACATTGCCAGCAAGCATTCGGTGTATGAGCAATACGATCACATGGTGCGTTTGAACACCCTGGTCCTGCCCGGTTCGGACGCGGCGGTGATTCGCGTTCCCGGCACCCAAAAGGCGCTGGCGATATCAGTCGATTGCAACAGCCGGTTCTGTTATCTCGACCCTTATGCGGGGGCGCAGGCCGCCGTCGCTGAAAGTTGCCGCAACGTGGTGTGCTCCGGCGGTGAACCCATTGGGGTCACCAATTGTCTCAATTTCGGCAACCCGGAAAACCCTGAAATCATGTGGCAATTTGAGCAAGCGGTGCGCGGATTGGGCGATCTTTGCCAAATATTTGATATTCCAGTAGTCAGCGGCAATGTCAGTCTTTATAATGAGACCAAAGGCGAGGCGATATACCCGACGCCCACGATTGCGGTGGTGGGGTTGTTGGAGGACTTAACCCGGTATTGCACACAGTGGTTCAAGGCGGCAGGGCATGAAATTGGTTTGATCGGCGCCACGCGGGAAGACCTTGGCGGCAGTGAATATTTAAAACAGCTGGGCGAACCGCTAAGAGGTAAACCACCGGCTTTGAATCCAGAGGTCGAAAAGCGGGTGCAGAGGATGTGTCTCGAATTGATCCGCGAGGGCCGGATAGAGTCTGCCCACGACTGTTCGGAGGGCGGCTTGGCGGTGGCGTTGGCCGAGTCCTGTTTCTCCGGGCCGGAGGTGTTCGGAGCGGTGATCGGGTTGGCATCGGATGTGCGCCAGGACGCTTTGCTGTTTGGCGAATCCCATTCGCGCATTGTCATTTCTTTCACCTCCGGCCAGCGGGAGGAGATTCAGGCGCGAGCGCAGCAAAGCGCAGTGGAGTTCGCGGTGCTGGGAAAAGTTGGGGGTTCCCGGTTTCAAGTGGCAATCAATCACCAAGGGTGCATCGATCAGGATATCCGGATGTTGGCGGATATCTGGAAGCAGGCGTTGACACGATATGGAAAACGATTGGATTGAAGACGACAAGTTCCACGATGAATGCGGCGTGGTGGGTGTGTTCGGGCATCCCGAAGCGTCTAATCTGGTGTACCTGGGGTTGTACGCGCTCCAGCATCGTGGGCAGGAAAGCGCGGGCATTGCCGCTACCGTAGACGGCAGGATGCACCTCGAGACCGGCATGGGCCTGGTCGCCGACGTGTTCAACACGCAACGCCTCAAGCGGCTTCCGGGAAGCATGGCGATTGGCCACAACCGCTATTCCACCACGGGCAACAGCATGATTAAAAATGCTCAGCCCTGCCAGATCGATTACTCCAAGGGCTCCCTGGCGCTGGCTCATAACGGCAACCTGGTGAACGCCGAGAAGATCCGCGAGGAGCTGGTGGCCGATGGCGCCATCTTTCAATCCACCAACGACAGCGAAGTGGTGGTTCACCTCATTGCCCAATCTCACCAGGAGGAGTTTGTGGACCGGGTGATCGAAGCGTTGGGCGCGGTGAGTGGCGCCTATTCACTGGTGCTGATGTCGGAAGATTCCCTGGTGGTGGCGCGTGACCCCCATGGCTTTCGTCCCTTGTGCCTGGGCAAAACTGCTGACAGTTATATCGTGGCTTCGGAGTCCTGTGTCATGGATCTGGTCGAAGCCAAGTACCTGCGTGAAGTGGAGCCGGGCGAGGTGTTGCTCATCAACAAAAACGGCTTGCGGTCGTATTTCCCCTACCCGAAAGCTCCGGTCAGAAACTGTATTTTTGAACACATCTACTTTGCCCGGCCGGACAGCAAGGTGTTCGGCGACAACGTGTACTCCGTGCGCAAGCAGATGGGCCGGGAGTTGGCCCGGCAATCCCCGGTAGTGGCGGATCTGGTGATACCGGTGCCGGACTCGGGCAACCTGTCGGCGCTGGGCTATTCCGAAGAGTCGGGCATCCCCTTTGAGATGGGCCTGATCCGCAACCATTATGTGGGCCGAACCTTCATCGAACCGAAATCGCAAATCCGGCATTTCGGGGTGAAGGTCAAACTCAATGTGGTGCGCGAGGTGGTCAAAGGCAAACGCATTGTGGTCATCGACGATTCCATCGTGCGCGGCACCACCAGCCGGAAAATCGTTAAAATGGTGCGGGAAGGCGGCGCCAAGGAAGTGCATGTGCGGATCAGTTCACCGCCCAGCCTGTTCCCCTGTTATTACGGCATCGACACGCCCAACCGCGAGGAATTGATCGCCTCCAAGCACACTCTGGACGAAACCCGCCGCTTCATCACCGCCGACTCTCTGGCCTATCTGGATCTGGACAACATGTTGAACCTGATGGGAAAGAAAAAAGGCAACTTCTGCGCCGCCTGCTTTGACGGCAACTACGAGGTACCGATCGGGGACAACGGCCCCGCTCCCATTCAACTCAATCTATTTGGAAGCGAAACTCCCGATCACTGAACCGAAAGGGGATTGAAAATCACTCTCTGCCCGCCGGGCCGGGAGATTTTTTTTCGGTGGTCACGGGAGGAGCAGGATGGGTCTGCACGACTGTGGAATCGAGTGCCTTGCCCAACGCCTGTAAGTCCCGCTTGTAGGAGTCGAAGGCATTATCCAATTGATCCTGCGCCTGCACGGTCCGCTCGAAGATTTCCCTGATTTTCAAATAATCCGAGCGGCTCAAAACAATTTTTTCATCTTGGCCCACTGCGGTGTGGTCTGGGGTCCCAGCCTGGGCCGGAGTGCGGACCGATGAGGTTTCCAGCCCACTGAATACTTTTTCCAAGGCTTGTTCCAGGGTGGGTTCCATCACGATGCGGTCTTCGTAACCGACAATGACGCGTTTGAGTTCCGGGATTGCCCCCACGTCCGCTTTCAGGTACAGGGGCCGCACATAGATCAGCGACTCTTCAATGGGGATGACCAGCAGATTCCCCTGAATGACCTTGGAGCCGCGCTGGTCCCACAGGGAGATTTGCCGGGAAATTTCAGCGTCCTGATTGATCCGGGCGACCATTTGGGCGGGTCCGTAAATCAATTTTTGTTTGGGAAAAGCGTAAACCACCAGTTTGCCGTATTGCTCCCCATCGCTCCGTGCCACCATCCATGCGGATAGATTTTGTTTGCCCGCGGGAGTGAAAGGAAGCATGAGGATGTATTCCTCCTTCTCCTTGCCCGGCAGTTTCATGATGGTGTAGTAGGGGCGCATTCTGTCGCCGTCGATTTCCGGGATGTCCCACTGGTCTTCCTTGTTGTAGAACACCTGCGGACGGTTCATGTGGTAGATGGAATAGATGAAGGTTTGAATCTCAAATAAATCGAGCGGGTAACGGATATGGTTCATCATATCCTGCGACATGTCCGCAAAATCTGAAAACATGCTGGGAAACATTTTGCGGTAAGTCGCGATGATGGGATCCTTGGGATCGGTGACAAAAAACTTCATCGTGCCGTCGTAGGCATCGATGGTGACCTTGATGGAGTTGCGAATGTAATTGATCAATCCCATATCTGAATCCTGGATCAATTGTGAATAGGGGAATTTATCGCTCGTCGTGTACGCGTCGTAAACCCAGACCAGGCGTCCGGTCTCGGTGATGACGATGTAGGGATCATGGTCCAATCGTAAAAAGGGCGCTACTTTCTGCACCCGCTCGGTGATGTTGCGGTACATGAGGATCCGGCTGTCGCTGTTGATGTCCTCGGAAAAAACAATCTTCATGGTTTTGAACCGGACCGCTAATAGAATTTTACGCAGAAACGATTCGACGAGAATGCCGCCGCTGCCCTCATAATTTTTATAAACGTTTTTTTCGCCCTCCGGGTAATCAAACTCCATGGTGCCGGTATTGACAAAAACGTGATCGTTGGCCAACTCGCCGTAATAGATTTCCGGTTGTGTGACCTGCAAGTCGATGCTGGAACGCGGTGGAATGTCCTTGATAAACAGCACCGGCAATCCTTCGGATGTGATCTGGTTGACGGGACTGAGCGACACCCCGTAGCCGTGGGTGAAGGTCAAATGCTCGTTGATCCAGGTGCGGTTGGGCAGGTTGGAGGACAAAAGCTCTCGTGGGGATACCAGCGTTTGTTGGTATTTGCCGTTGATCGTGTAACGGTCGTTGTCCACGGAGTTGAACTGATAGTAGGTGCGGATTTCCTGAATCTGGCCGAGCGTATCGAGCAGGGGCTCTTGATCCCAGAGCCGGATATTTTCCAGGGTCAGCTGGTTGTTGATGATGCTGGCTTCGTTCAGTGTGTTGGCGCCGGCCAGCACGTTTTCCTCGATGGACCCCAAGCCAAAGGCGAAGACGGTCCCCGCGATGGTGTGTTCGATGTAGGGAGCCTCCTTGATCAATTCGTTGGGGTCGACCACAAATTTTTTCAGCAAGGTCGGATAGAATCCGCCCACCGCATACACGATGGCCACCCCCGCGGCAACGAACATCAATTTGCGAAGCGTGTCCTGATAAATGCTGAACAGGCTGAACAGGCCACCGGCCACACACAGGGCAATGGAGAGGTTCAGTGTTGGGAGCAATCCATAATCGTCGGCGAAACTGACGCCCGCGACGATGGAAGACCGACCGTCAACCAACAGGCCGTACCGGCGCAGGAACAGGTCCACCGCGAACAGAAAAAATCCGGCGGAGACCAGCAGACAAATTGCCTTGCGCGCTGGCGCGGTGGTGACGAAACCCCGCGGGGATAAATGGATGTATTGCTTGAAAAAATAAATGATGCCGATTCCGATTCCGACCAGAATCAAAGCCGCCCAAAACATCGTTTTGAACATATCCAGGATGGGCAGGGTGAACAGGTAAAAGGCGTAATCATGGTGAAAAATTGGGTCCGCCTGCTCAAACGGCACCTGATTGAGATATTTGAGAATGATATCCCAGCGGGTGGCCGCTACCAGCCCGATCAGGATGGATAACAGCAGTGGGATAAAAAATACCAGGAGCTTGAGGTTGCCACCCATCAATTGCAGAAGGGGCATTTCCCTTTTCATGTTGTCGGACAACACCACCGGGAGATGGGCGGATTGTTTATAAATGTACCAGAGCAGGCCGAAGGTGAGGGCGAAAAAAATGCCGCCCAGCAAAAACGCGAAACCAAACTGGGCTTTCAGGATCGTCCAGATCACGTCGATCAGGCCGTATTGATCGAACCATAAGAGGTCGATATAAAAGGAAATTATTTTCTCTGCGAACGCCGCCCCGATGAGCACCAGGGTGAGCAGGACGATCAGCCACTTTTTGGGTGTGTTCATAGCAAGCCTGAGTTAAAGGGTCATTTCCATTTAATGGAGCAACCCATGGAGGGGTGTTGTTCACGCGTGATTTCCTGTCCGGACAACAGCTCATCCATGGCGAAGCGCAGGCTGTGCTCGTCGGCTTGGTCGGGATGTTCCCAGTTGTCGTCCAGCCGCCCGTGGTAGGCCAGGTTTTTTTCACTGTCAAACAGGAAAATGTCAGGGGTGCAGACCGCGCCGTAAGCTTTGGCCACTTCCTGGGTCTCGTCGTAAAGATAGGGGAAGTTGAGGCCCTGCTCCTCCGCCAGTTTTTTCATGGCGTCGAAAGAGTCATCGGGGTATTTGACGGCATCATTGGAATTGATGCCGATCAGCTGGGCTCCGAGAACCTTGAAATCTTTTTGCAGTTCAATGAAACGCGGCAACATGGCTTTCACATAGGGGCAATGGTTGCACATGAATATGATCAGAATGGCTTTTTCAAACCGGTTGTCGTTGAGCGCGTGATCTTCCCCATCCGTACCGGGTAGGGTGAAGCTGGGAGCCTTGCTTCCAATTTCAAGATCTGATGATTGCGTCACAGCCATGAATTTGCCCCTTTAATTTAGGATTTGAACGAGATGGGCCAGGGTTTGAAACCAAAAAAGGTCGGTGTTCTAATTTAAGGTACGGGAATCCTAGCACGCTGGCGAAGGCGACTCAACATAAAATAGAGATCCCGATACCGGGCTCAGGCGCTTTTGCAGGTCATTCCGGAAATTCGGCAGGTGTAGCACGCCGCGTGCTTGAGAGGGTAAGGACGCAGAGTTTCCTTTAGCGTTTGCCCCATTTTAGCTGAATCGTCGTCGATCAGGATGGGGCAGACATAGACGCCTTTGGCGGTGGCCATTCTGGATGAGGAGCATTGCAGATTGGTGATCGGCCAATTTTCAAAACATTTTTCAGTCACCCGCTCATGGCTGTGGTACGGGCGCCCGGTTTTTTCCAAAGCGCCCAGCAGGAACCCCGGCAGGAATTTCACTTGGGGATGGGGCACGTTCTGTTCCGCTAAAAACTCCAGCGCTTCGGTTTTTTTTTGCGGGTCTTCCTCTTCATCCCAACTGCGCACCATCGTGAGGTGGGTGGAAAACCCGGCCTGCGCCAGGTTGCGAATGCCATTCAAGGCCAGCCGAAAAGCGTGGTCGCCGCGGATTTCGTTATTTTCTTTTTCATCGAGGCTCTCCATGCTGACCCGGAAAAATAAGTCGTGCGGGGCTTTTTCCTGGATGCGGACCAGCCGCTCCACTTTTTCGGCGGTGATCAACATGCCGTTGGTCAGCGTGTGGCAGGGACCGTTGGCGAGGAGGGCTTCATAAATTTCAAACAGTTCAGGATTGAGGAACACCTCGCCCCCGGTGATGTAAAAATCTTTCACGCCCAGATTTTTCGATTCTTCCAAATAGCTCCGGACCTGTTGCAGGGTCATCATCAGATGACTGTCATTGTGAGGACTGCAACTGATGAAGCAATGCGTGCAAGCCAAATTGCACAAGGTGCCGCCCACCTGCAACCACAGAGTTTCCAGATGGGTCAGCGGCACCTCGGGGATCTTGTCAATTTGGGGAGCGGCCTCGGGAATCGGAATTTTTGGGATGAGATCCAGCATGGGTCCAGCCTATCAGAGGTGGACCAGGGAATTCAATAAATATCGGATTTCTGTCTGGGGCCGAGGGCTTCTGCCAGCCATGCGGCAAACTCTGTTTCGCGCATGACACCTGGGAGTGGCAATACAAAGTGCCCACTATCAGCCTTCAGTCGCAAACTGGCCCGCTAGCGAGGGAGGCCAATAGCTGAACTCTGTGAATCAGGCCTGAAGATTATTGGGTGCAAGATAAAGTCTGACCTATTTGTTCCGGCGCTTCGCTGGTTAAAGGCCCGCCGATTGGTAGGAATCGCTGATGTTTTTTACGCGCAACTTTCTCCGTAACGCCGTGAACCCTTCAAACGCGGATTTTCCCAGGATCGATTGGTACATGGGCCGCAGGGTGAGACGGGCTTGGTCGGCAGGCTCGGTGAAGAAGCGGGTGTCGAGCGGGGTGAGCAGGCGATGGGAAGGGTAGAGCCATTTCAAATTCAATCGACCCGCTTGTTCCGACAAATATTCCGCCACCTGCTGGACCCGTTTAAAATCTGGCGGATTCCCAGCGCTCGGCGCGGCGAGGGTCATCGTGGGCGTGATTTTTTTGTGCGCCAGGCGCGCAATCTGTTTTTGCAGAGGTTGCAGGTCGCCCGACCCGAATCCCAATTCCGTGGACACCGTGCCATGAGAAAATACTCCCGCCGCATATTCCAGCGCCCGCAATCCTTGTTCGACGGGCACCTGAATGTCAGAGGAAGCCTCCGCGAGTGGCAAGACCAGCAGGTCGACTCCCGCCGCGTAAAGGAGGTCGATCATTTTTAAATCTTCCGGCGGAAAACCGCGCAAGCTCACAAAAGTGCGAAAATTTTTCTTGATGGCCTGAATCAGCGGCACCAACTGGCTCACTCCACGGTCCTCGGCCGCGCAGTACTCCATGTTGAGTTGTATGAGGTCCGCCGCGCCTTCCTCGAAAGCGGCCCGGGTCACCGCCAGGACATCGCTCACTTTCATATTCAATTCGCCGGTGTCAGGGATCTGGCGTAAAAACAGATTGAGACAATAACCGTCGAGATGGATGTCGGGATTATTTTGAGCGGTCAGAAATCGGGGTGGGGCAATGATCAGCACCTCTTGCTCCTGCTTCCGGCAGATCAACCACACCCGGTCACCGCGCAGAGTCAGGCGTGGCCGGTCGGGACTTTCCGGGACCGCAGTGGTGCGAACGAAAAAATCTTCGGCCAGGGCAAAAGAAATTTCGCCATCAGGTTCGGAGAGTTCTTTCCGTATGGATTCATGATTGCGGTCGGCCTCGGCAATGTGAACGCCGCCGCTCATCAATTCAAGTTTGAGTTGTCCCAGTGTTTTCATGATTTCCAACGATCACAACCGTTCCAGCAGTTTTTGGTGGATGCCGCCAAAACCGCCGGAGGACATGATCAGAACCACGTCGCCAGGCTGTTGGTGTGCCACGATAGTTTCAATAATTTTATCCACTGCGGGGATATGCCAGGCTTCCCGGCCCTGGGCTTTTATTTCGGCCACCACTTGCTCGGGATCGAGGCGTTCCGCCGCTGGGATTTTTTCAGGAGCGAACAGCCCGGCCAGAATTGTCCGGTCGGCCAGCCGAAAACTTTCCGCCAGCCGATCCTGAAACGTGTTGCGTTTGCAAGTGGCCGACCGCGGTTCGAATACGGCCCACACGCGGTGCCCCGGCCAGGCCGCCTTCACGCCTTCCAGCGTGAGGTGTATGGCCGTCGGGTGATGCGCGAAATCGTCCAGCACCAGCACGCCGTTTTTTTCGCCAACAGTTTCCTGCCGACGCTTCACTCCTTGAAACTGGGGCAGGGCGCTGGTCATCTGGTCTTCCGTCAATCCGCATTTAAGGGCCATCGCCACGGCCGCCGAGGCGTTCAGCACGTTGTGCCGTCCGATCATCGGAAGCCGAAACGGTCCCAGCTCTGCGTCGCCGTGACGCAACATAAATACCGCATGCCCCTCCTCCCAACGATGGTTGTCGATTCTCCAATCCGCGCCCTCATGGAACCCATAAGTTTCCACTTCGCAGGCGGCATGGCTGACCACCTCCCCGGTATTTTCATCGGCATGCGCCACCAGCAGGAATCCTTTGGGATCGATGAGCTTTACGAAATCGCGGAACGCGCTTTTGATGTGGTCCAGGTCCCGAAAAATGTCCGCGTGGTCAAACTCGATGCCGGTGAGAATCGCGGCGTGCGGCTGGTAGTGGAGAAACTTGGGTCCCTTGTCGAAAAACGCGGTGTCGTATTCGTCGCCTTCGGTGATGAAATAATCTCCTTGGGGGTATTGGTGATTGGTATCGAAATTTTTAAGCCAGCCGCCCACCATGAAGCCGGGATGTTGGCCCGCCGACTGAAACACCCAGCTCAACAGGGAGGCGGTGGTGGTTTTACCATGCGTCCCGGTGACCACGAGCGATTTTTTGCCCTCCAGAAAAAACCGGGCCAGGGCCTGCGGCAGGGAAATATAATCCAGTCCTAAAGCCTGCACCGCCATCACCTCTTCGTTGGTTTTGGAAACAGCGTTGCCGATAATCACGAGATCGATGTCGCGGGTGATGTTCTCTTTCCGGTATCCGGGCTTGATTGCGATCCCCACTTTTTCCAGCAAGGTGCTCATCGGTGGGTAAATATTGGTGTCCGAGCCGGTCACCTCATAGTGCGCTTGCTTGAGGAGTCCGGCGAGCGATGCCATGCCGGTACCGCATATGGCGAGCATGTATATAGTTTTGATTTTTTTGGGATTCATGGAGCCAAAAATTGTAGGAGGTCGCCCAGGTAAAGTCAAGGCGGGAGCTCTTGGGTTCAGCTGAAATGACGTCGCAACTCCGCCAGGTCGTCGATCACCCAGTCGGCCTGCGCTTTTTCCAGGGCATCGCGGCTGGCGTGGCCGTGGGTGATGCCGCAGGTGGTGACTCCCGCCCGGCGGCCGGTTTCGATATCCACCACACTGTCACCGACCATCAAAACGTCGGTACCGGATAACCCGCAGTCGTTCATCATTTGCAATAACCCGGCGGGATCGGGTTTTTGTACGCCGAGGGTATCGCCGCCGATGATGGTGGTGAACGGCTCCGCGCAATTCAGCCGGTCCAGAATATCCTTAATGAAACGGGTGGGCTTGTTGGACAGAATCGCCATTTTCTTATCGGAGAAAAAATCGAGGGTCTCCCGGCAGTGCGGGTAAAGCTTCGTCCGATCCATCAGGTGCAGTTCATAATCTTTCATGAACTTTTGCAGGGCCAGCCTTCGATCGTCGCATCCCGAGCCCTCGAGGGCGCAGGCAATCAGGTGCTTGGCGCCTCTGCCGATGAAGGTGGAAATCTGTTCGTGGGCCAGCGTGCGTAATCCCAGGTCCTTCAGCACCCGGTTGACGGAATCGGCAATATCGAGCCGGGTGTCCACCAGGGTGCCGTCGAAATCGAACACCAACAGCTGAATGGGTTTCATGGTTGGGGGGCGGGCTCGACAGAAGTGAGGGAGGCTAACGATCCATGTTGGAACTGAACCGGTAGGCTTTCACCACGCCGGCGGGATCGAACAGAATGACCAGCTCTTTGGAAAGGTCTTTGCCGATAGGGTTGAAGGTGTCAAACTGGTAAGTCCAGAGGACATCTCCATCCCGCACGCCTTCCTTGGGCGGCGTCCCAAACCAGGCGAGGATCTGCGTCCGTGTCGTCACCTTGTTTTGGATTTCCGACACCTTGGTGGTTGGAAAATTTTTCCCCGTCGAGCCGCAACCGCTCAACCACAGGAAGGTCAACAACGTCGCCAGAACAACGAAAACTTTTTTCATGAACGCCTGCCGGTTAAGGTGGACTGGGGGGATTTTCCAAAAAAAAATCAGTGTAGCAAAATCGGCGGAAAATGTATAACCCGGAATGACCCCTGGGCGGAGTACCTCCGCAGGCAGATTGTCAAAACTCCGTTTTGCGCCCAACGATGATTGGCCATGGTTCACAGAGTACAGCCTCCTGCCGCCACGGCGAGTGGACGAGTCAAAGTTTTCGGTACGCTTTCAAAATGGCGCTGGGTTGGGTGTGGGAGCCAAGCGGCATTCTACCGCCCATATGCGTGACCACCTGTGCCGAACAGTAGGACCCTAGAATGGCCGACTCCTCCAGCGAGTGGTTGTGGGTGAGGCCATATAAAACCCCGGCGGCGTAAAGGTCGCCCGCGCCGGTGGTGTCCACCGCCTCAACCGGGAACGGCCGGATGGTTAAATTGGCATCGCCGTTCGCCGTGGCCAGGGACCCCTGCTTGCCGCGGGTGACGAACAGGGTCGGCACCATGCCCTTTAATTTTTCGACGGATTTTTCGAGGGTGCCGCCGCCCCCCATGGCCATGGCTTCCACTTCGTTGCAGAATAAAATGTCGACCTTCAAACGTAAAAAATCGATCAGGGAATCTTTCCAGGTGTTGACCACAAATCCGTCGCTCAAGGTGAAAGCCACGGGGATGTCCGCCACGCGGGCCACTTCGGCCATTTTCATGGCGGCTTCGCGGGTTGCGTCGCCGGTCCACAAATAACCTTCGATGTAAACCATCCGGGCGCCGCGCACCAGGGTTTCGTCCACGTTGCTGGCATGCAACTGGGCGGAGATGCCGAGATGCGTCAGCATGGTGCGTTCGCTGTCCGGCGTGACCAGAATCAGGCAGGTGCCCGTGCCGTCGGTCTTGGCGTCGGGACCGGGGAACCCCACGCCGCAGGATTTCATGTCCTCCGTGTAATGCGTGCCGTAGGCGTCGTCGGCCACCCGGCCCAGGTAATAGGTTTTTCCGCCGAGGGCGCTGATCCCGTGGATGGTGTTGGCGGCGGAACCACCGGAAACGATTTTCTGGGCGTGGCCAGACACCTTGTCGAGAATTTTAGTCTGCTCTTCCGGAGTGGTCAGGGTCATCCCGCCCTTGGTCAGGGCCAGTTCATTGATGAAATCCTCCGCCACCCGGATTTCGATGTCCACCAGCGCGTTGCCGATACCCATCACATGGTGATTCATAAAGTTCGATCCTCATTCAATTTAGAAACGCCAACTCCGAAATCGGCAAGCTACACCAGACCGGGGATTCCGTCAACCCGCCCGGCGAAGCGCCGGAGCCAGATTGCATCTGGAAGCAACCGGGCCTGGCCCGGAGCAGAATGGAAACCATTATTCTCACCCTTTCTTCCTTTACCCTCTTTGCCTTTTCTCCTTTTTTTCCTCCGCGCGCTCTGCGACCTCTGCGGTGAATTTAATCTTTACGCTCGCCCCGCGCGAAGCGGTCTGTGTTCAACTGTGGCTAAATCCCCCCAGCCCCCTTCAAGAAGGGGGAGCTATAACCCCTCCTAGCCTCCCCTTTGGTAAGGGGAGGGAATTTTTGTTCGCCCCGCGCGGAGCGGATAATGGAGATTGCTTTAAGGGGTGCGAATTTGTAAACTTTAAGTGTATGTTTAATAAAGCTCTCACACTTCCAATCGTTTATTTTCTCCTTCTGAATGGCCTTGCAGATTTCCCGGTCGCGGTTCAGGCGGAATCTGTGCAAGTGGCGCCTGCGGTGATTCAGTTTCGGGAAAGGATCGACTTGCTTATTTCGGACGACTGCCACAACGGCCGGGGCGGCCTCAAGTTTTATTCCCTCGACAAGAATCAGGTCCTATACGAAAAAAACAGTCATGCGCTGTTTTCTCCGGCGTCCAACATGAAGATGGTCACTTCGGTAGCGGCTTTGAAAAAAGTCGGGCCGGGTTACCGCTTCCACACCCGGGTGCACACCGACGGCCGTATCGCTCACCGCGTTCTGAAGGGCAACCTTTACCTGCAGGGGTTGGGCGATCCCAGTCTGGTCACCGAACAAATGTGGATTCTGGTCAATGAAATAAAAAATCTGCCGCTCAAAAAAGTGGAAGGGGACATCATCGCCGACAGCAGTTTTTTTGAAGATCAGGGCCGATTGAAAACCTGGCGTCGCTACGACGGTCCGGAAGCGTACCTGGCGCCGCTCGGCGCGTTGTCGTTCAACTTCAACACGGTGACAGTGCACATTGAGCCGGGCCCACGGGTGGGCGACCCACCGCTGGTGATTGTCGATCCTGAAATTGACTTCATCCGTATTGACAACACCGCGGTGACGACCGGCAAGCGCCAGCGGCGCGGCCGTTTGATTGTCAACCGCCGTGCTCACGAAAATTATAATGAGGTGACGGTCTCCGGAAACTTACCCATTCACATGGCCCGTAAAAAATATTATTTGAACATCACCGATCCGGAGCGGTACACGGCGGAGGTGTTCAAAAAGTTTTTGCGACAGGCGGGTGTGGAGGTAACCGGCAGTGTCCGGCGCGGGCAGGTTCCCCGGGACGCCACCCTGCTGGTCGATCACGAATCGCCGCCGCTTGGCGAAATTTTGCGCGGACTCAACAAGTTCAGCAATAACTTTGTTGCCGAACAAATTCTGCGCACTCTGGGGGCGGAAATTTTTGGCCGGCCGGGGACCACAGAAAATGGCGTGCGGGTGTTGTCGGAATATATGAACACGCTTGGTTACAGTGCGGGTCAATACCGGATTGTCGACGGGTCGGGCCTGTCCCGCCAAAACCGGCTTTCGCCCGACCAGATTGTGCGCATGCTGGTAGACGCCCGCAACGATATGGGAATATTCCCGGAATTCGTTTCGGCTCTGGGCGTGATGGGTCTCGATGGCAGTGTTGAGGATCGCATGAACGGCAACAAGGACGCGCAGAGGATTCGCGTCAAAACAGGTACGCTGGATCAGGTCAGTGCGCTTTCAGGATATTTCCAATCGCGGGATGGGGAGCGGTTCGCGTTTTCCATTTTGCTGAACGATTTGAAATGTTCCAATAGCAAAGCCATGGCCCTGCAGGACAAAATCATGGAAGTTGCATTACAATTTCAAAGAAATTCCAGTGTGGCTGGAAAGAGCAAGATGCCAGCGATGGGCGGGGGCGGGAAGAAAAATTAGCTCCTGAATGTTTTTTGATTTTCCCGGCGGTCTTCCTCGAGAATTTTTTTCCAATCACGTTTGATGGTGGGCGCTTCCTGAAACTCCTCGTAAATGCCCTTGGCCAATTCTACCCGGTCGACTCCTTCCGGCGCCACCTGAATATCCAGTTGTGCCAGAGCCATATCGAAGTCGCGATCTAAAAGCGATCCGGAATCCATGCCGTATTCCTTGAGTGCCTGCCGAATGGTGGCGGGGTCCGCATTGAACCGCCGGCCCACTTCATTGATGTTGGCCGATTTGTATTGCTTGTCGCGGTTGATGCCCAGGTGGTAGGCGCAGAACAATTCAAACGGCTCGATATTGGCCACCCGTTTGCCGCTCTGTGGCGCTTTCTCCGCGGCCTGATGCGGAGCGGAGGATGCGGTTTTGCCGTTGGGATTCCTGGCATGAGTTTGCTTGCCGCCGCGATCAGAGCTGTTGCGGCCCTTGCGCTCGTTATCGAATCGGTTGTGGCCTTTGGATCGGGGGCCGTTGCCGTTTCGCCCCTCGCCTTTTTTGCCATCCCGGCTGCTATTGGAGAGCATGGGGATATGAGACGTCAGGGTTTGGGGGGACGCGTCCAGCCACATTTGGGCGGCGTGGGCGTTGCGGTGGCTGGTGCGGCCGCGATTGCCATCATTGGATTGGGTTCTACCGGTCCGACCCTGTCCCTGCGGCCTGCGTCCGCCTGAGCCGCCCCGATTATTTTGATTTGAATGGCCTGTCTTTTTCAAAATAAAATCCTTTACATGAAGTGAACAAATGGTTGGACCCCGTGAGGATCCAATAGGTGCGGCGTGGCCCGGCGATGAATGTGGGCAATGCTCATGGAGCCAGAGTCTCCAGCTCGTCAACCAGGTCCTTAAATTTTTTCAATGCGGTGGCCACCGGTTTCGGGGAGCTCATGTCCACACCGGCACCTTTTAAAAGATCGATGGGGTATTTCGAACCGCCCGATTGTAAAAAATTGAGATAGTCTGCCAGGTCGGCGTCGCCCCCCTTGGTCACGCGTTCGGCCAGAGCGTAGGCGGCCGAAATTCCGGTGGCGTATTTATACACATAAAACCCGAAGTAGAAATGGGGGATACGGAAACATTCCAAGGCAAGGCACGGGTCCAAGGTCACTTCACTTCCAAAGTACCTCATCAGCAGTTGATTGTAAATATCTTTAAAAGAGTCCACCGTCATGGCGTTTCCCGCTTCGGCAGAAGTATAAATGTCGCGCTCGAACTCCGCGAACATGGTTTGCCGGAACAAGGTGCCGCGAAAATTATCAATTTCCCGGCAGAGGAGGTAAATCTTCATGTCCGGCCCGATATCCTGATTCAAAAAATAACGGGTGAGCAGGGCCTCGTTGAAGGTGGAAGCGACCTCGGCCACGAAAATGGTGTAATCGGCGTATAAATATTCCTGATGGGATTTGGAAAAATGCGAATGCATGGAGTGGCCCGCTTCATGCGCCAGCGTGTAAACGCTGTTGATGTTGTCGTCCATGTAGTTCATCAATATGAATGGGTTGGAGTCGTAGCACCCGGAGGAATACGCGCCGCTCCGCTTGCCCTTGCACTCGTAGCGGTCGACCCAGCGATTTTCCAGCAGGCCCTGAGTGACGGTGGCGACATAGTCCTCGCCCAAAGGCGCGAGCGCCTCGCCGATAGTGATCACCGCCTTCTCATAATTCATGTCCCATTTGATATTTTCAACCAGCGGCACACTGCAATCGTAAATGTGCAGTTCATCCAGTTTCAACCTGCGTTTGCGGATGGCGAAATACTTGTACAGCGGCTCCAGATTGTTGTGCACCGTCTCGATGAGTTGGTCGTACACGGTGACGGGAATGTTTTCCGTGAACAGAGCCTGCTCGCGGACCGAGGGGTAGTTTCGCGCCCGCGCATAAAACATGTCTTTTTTCAGGCTTCCGTCGAGCAGGGCGGTGAAGGTGTATTGATGTTGCTCGTAGGACTTGTAAACACTTTCAAATGTTTCGCGCCGAATCCGCCGGTCGTAATTTTGTAAAAGGCTTTGAAAATTTCCATGTGTGATTTGCACCGTTCTCTTCTCGGCGTCTTCAATCTGGCCCAGGTTGAGGTCGGTGTTGTCCAGCATGCCGAAGACGTTTTGCGGAGTGCGTGCCATCTCCGAGGACGCCGCCAACAGCGCTTCCTCTTTTTCCGATAAGGTGTGCTCGCGGAACCGCAACTGTTTCTCTATGTGATATTTGAAAAACTCCAGTTCGGGATCGTTCAAAAAATCCCGCATGGTGGCTTCCGGGATGTTCATCAATTCCGGATTGATGAAACTGCACGCCTGCTGGTAACGGGTCAGCAACTGCGTGGCCTTTTCATACTCAGCCTGGTGCCCGGTATGAGTCTTGTCCTCATCGTTGCGCAAATGAGCATAGGTGTAAATGGATTCCAGAGTCCGTGACAGCTGGGTATCGAATTCCAAACAGGCCTTGAGCCGGGCCGCTGAGGTTCCCAGAGTGCCGGCAAAGGAGGCGTAGGTCCCCAACTGCGATTCCAGAGCGATGCAGTCCGCCTGCCAATCGTTAGCTGAGGCGTAGAGACCTTTTAGATTCCAAGTGTCCCGTTCCTGAAGCTGGCTTCTTGTCCAAGGTTCTGTAGTTGCGTCCATCAATCCAATTCTACGAGCAAAATCTTAGGGGATAGATTGAGTTAATTTCAACGAGCGGTGAGATTATGGAATTGCCCGCTCAATCGATTTTAAATGCGTTTGAAGTTTGGTTCTTTTCTCCGACAGGTCCATTTGCTTTTGCCTGTCCTTCGCGATAACTTCCGGAGGAGCCTTGTCAACGAAATTGGGGTTGGAAAGCTTCTTACCCAAAAATATGCTGTCTTTTTCAATTTTTTTCAACTCTTTTTCGATACGTTTTTTTTCTTCCTCAAAATTCATCAGTCCTTTTAGGGGGATAATTATTTCCAGGCCACTCAAAATGGAAGAGGCCGCCACCTGCGGTTTGGCAATCGATGTGCCGATATTTAGTTCGTTCACCTTGGCTAATTCCTTGATATACCATGAGTATTGATTGAGGATGGTTTTCTTCCCCGCATCTTCGCACTGGATTATTAGAGGCAGAGCGAGCCCCGGATTGAGGTTCATCTCGCCGCGAATATTGCGGACGCCCGAGATCACTTCCATGATCAACCCCAAGTGTTTTTCTGCTTCGGCATCTTCCTGTGAAGGTTCGTGCCGCGGGTAAGGCGCGGTCATGATGCTCAAACCCTGCTTGGGCAATTTCTGCCAGATTTCCTCAGTGATGAACGGCATGAAGGGGTGCAGAAGTTTCAGGCTCGATTCCAGAACGTGTACCAGTACATTTTGCGTGGTCCTTCTATCAGAAGAATCTTCAGCGTTCAGCCGGCTTTTCGACAGCTCAATGTACCAGTCGCAGAATTCGTTCCAGACGAATTTGTAAATGGCGGAGGCCGCATCGTTGAACCGGAAACTTTCGAGAGCTCGATCGACTGCTTGGCAGGTTTTATTGAGCCGGCTCAATATCCAGCGATCGGCAAGACTGTGTCCATCGCGATTTTCAAGCTGGGTGGAGCCGGTGTAATCTTCCAGGTTCATGAAGGCAAAGCGCGACGCATTCCAGAGCTTGTTGCAGAAGTTGCGGTAACCGTCGATGCGGTCTTCATCGAGTTTGATGTCCCGGCCCTGCGCCGCAAATGCCGCCAGAGTGAAGCGCAAGGCATCGGTGCCGTATTTATCCATCATCACCAGCGGATCGATCACGTTGCCCTTGGTCTTGCTCATTTTCTGGCCTTCGGCATCGCGGATGAGAGCGTGGATGTAGACCTGATGGAATGGAATGTCCTGCTTGAACTTCAACCCCATCATGATCATGCGCGCCACCCAGAAAAAAAGAATATCGAACCCGGTACACATCACTGAGGTCGGATAAAATTTTTTCAGAGTTTCTGTTTGATCCGGCCAGCCGAGTGTGGAAAACGGCCAGAGCGCCGAACTGAACCAGGTGTCGAGCACGTCGCTTTCCTGGGTCAGATTTTTACTCCCGCATTGAGAACAGGTTGACGGGTCTTCGCGGGCCACGATCATTTTCGAACAGTCGCCGCAGGTCCAGGCGGGGATCTGGTGGCCCCACCAGATTTGCCGGGAGATGCACCAGTCGCGGATGTTTTCCATCCACTCGAAATAGGTATTTTCCCAAAACTGCGGCACGATCTTGACGGTGCCGTCGCGCACCACCTGGATGGCCGGCTCCGCCAACGGTTTCATTTTCACGAACCATTGCCTGGACAGGTACGGTTCCACCACCGTTTGGCAACGCTGGCAATGCCCCACCGAGTGTGTCAGGTCTTCCACCCGCTCCAGCAGGTTCAGGGTTTTCAGTTCTTCAACGATTTCCTTGCGGGCCTCGTACCGGTCCTTTCCTTTATAAGCGCCGGCGTTTTCGTTCAGCCTGGCGTCCTTATCGAAAATATTGATCGACGGCAATTGATGACGGGCGCCGATTTCAAAATCGTTGGGGTCGTGCGCCGGGGTGACTTTCAACGCGCCGGTGCCGAACGACTTGTCGACGTAACTGTCCTCGATGATCGGCAACTCCCGCTGGAGGATCGGCAGGATGAGAATCTTCCCGGCTTTTCCGGTGTGACGTTCGTCCTCCGGGTTGATGGCCACCGCGGTGTCGCCGAGCATCGTTTCCGGCCGCGTGGTGGCCACCGTGACGAACCCTTCACCGTCCTTGAAAGGATACTTGATGTGGTACAGGTGGCCCTGAGTTTCCTGAAACTCCACTTCCAAATCGGACAACGCGGTGTGACAGCGCGGACACCAGTTGATGATGTAGTCGCCCCGGTAAATCAATCCTTCTTCATAAAGGGTGACGAACACCTCGCGTACCGCCTTCGACAAACCTTCGTCCATGGTGAACCGGTCGCGTTCCCAATCCAGCGATCCTCCCAATTGGATTAACTGTTGTTTGATGTTGCCGCCCGATTCGTCGCGCCATTTCCAGACGCGCTCGATGAATGCTTCGCGTCCCAACTCATGGCGGTTCGTGCCTTCGGCGTGCAGTTGCTTTTCAATCACGTTTTGCGTGGCGATGCCGGCGTGATCGGTGCCCGGTTGCCAGAGCGTGTTGAATCCCTGCATCCGTTTCCACCGTACCAGAATATCCTGCAGGGTGTTGTTGAAGGCATGGCCGATGTGCAGGGACCCGGTGATGTTGGGCGGCGGAATGGCCATCGAAAAGGTTTTCCGATCCGATGTCTCGTCGGCGTGCGCCAGACGATGCTCGGCCCAGAATTCGATCCATTTGGATTCGACCGCTTTCGGCTGATATTGTTTGTCGAGTTGAATCATGTTGAACGTAAATTAAAGTTTTACCGGTCGCTCCCAGGTACAACCTGGCTCCTCTTCGACAGACCTCGTTCTGAGCTTGGCGAAGGACTCAGCCCAGGCTTTCAAAGAAGGGGCATTTCCATGACCCGGATTCTTCACTTCGTTCAGAATGACAGGCGACACTTTTTTGTCATCCTGAGTGCAACGAAGGATCTGCGTTTAGTGTGGTTGCCAGCAATTGTAGAGCGCATATCCGAGTGCGACTCTTCTGCTTCGGGCGTTGCCCGGTTACCTCCAGGTGTAACCTGACCCCTCAGCAGGGCAGGCAAGAGGCCTTAATACCCAATGATTGTTGAGCGCAAATCGGAGTTCGATCCCTTTTCCACCGGGCGTTGCCCGGAAAGCGGATTTTGAATGTTACTCGTTTTCCGCTTTTTTGATGTTGTCGATTTCTTTTTGAACGACGGAGCGGATTATTTCGGGGGCTATCTCTTTTACCATATCCCGGATGGTTTCCATAACAGAATCGGAAAGTCCGCTGATCTCTTTGCGCAGGGTTTCGTCCATGGACTTCTCCACCGCCCGGGAAACGTGTTCACCGATGACTTGATGCAAAGTGTCACTCGAAAACTGAGGAGGCGAAGGCTCGGTCCGGGGCGCGGGGGCGGCAGGCGCACTCTCTTCCGGCCGCAGGTTGCGGGACAAAGCCGACAGGTTGCTCAAGGTCTCCTCGATTAAATCCGGTGGGGTGGCGGGCCGGGTGACTGTCGGCTCAAGATCCCAACTTTCCCGGTTCTCAACTATGGGCGCACCTGCGGTGGGATCACCTACAGCGGGAATACCTACAGCGGGAACACGCACAGCGGATGTCCCTGCAACCGGGGCGCCGGCGAGCGAGCGAAACGCTCCGCTCAATTCCTCAGAGGATTCAATTTTGGAATTCCCATCTACCATGCTGGTTTCCAGTTCCGCCGCACTCAACTTTTCCATATCCTGAACGGTATCTTCCTGCTTGACCTCAGGCGGCGCGGTGGGGGACTTGAAATCCCGAATCTCGACGTCGGGCGCTCCGGCGATGGCGGCAAATACCTCGTTCATTGCTTCGTCGGATGCCCCTTGG
>Ga0209987_10000201_pt1 | contig 29340 bp, 35 predicted proteins | sample N074metaG_FD_182134 | JGI IMG/M metagenome (GOLD analysis project Ga0209987, IMG submission 182134) | Deep subsurface microbial communities from Kermadec Trench to uncover new lineages of life (NeLLi) - N074 metaG (SPAdes) (version 2) | ecosystem: Environmental > Aquatic > Marine > Ocean trench...
GTCAGCAGTTGGAGCCGCCGGAACGCCGCCTGGTGCTCCTTGCCGACCCGGACGCCGCGTGCCGGGCGGCCCTCGCGCAAGGCCGCGACCACCGGCTCGAGCACGGCGAGCTTCGCCATGGCTTCCTGTTCGCCGCCGCGCGCGCGCTTGACCGCGGTCTCGAGCTGGCGCTCGACCGAATCGAGATCGGCGAGCAGCAGCTCGGTCTCCACGATCTCGGCGTCGCGCAGGGGATCGACCGAGCCCTCCACGTGGGTCGCCTCGCCCTCGAAGCAGCGCAGCACGTGGACGATGGCGTCGACCTCGCGGATGTTGCCGAGGAACTGGTTGCCCAGGCCCTCGCCCTTGGAGGCGCCGCGCACCAGCCCGGCGATGTCGACGAACTCCAGGAAGGTCGGCGTAATCTTGGGTGACCGGGAGATCCGGCCGATCTCATCGAGGCGCGGGTCGGGCACCGCGACCCGGCCGGTGTTGGGTTCGATGGTGGTGAAGGGGTAGTTGGCCGACTCCGCCGCCGCGGTCTCGGTCAGCGCGTTGAACAGCGTCGACTTGCCGACGTTGGGCAGGCCGACGATGCCGCAGTTAAAGCCCATCGGCGTTCCCGCCGTTTATGGCTTCGGTGTTCGGTCCGGTCCCGGGCTTGTCGTCCGCTTCGCGGTCCGGTTTGGGCGGCTTGGCGCTTGGTGGTTTGGGCCCGGGTGGTTTGGGCCCGGGTGGTTTGGGCTGGGGTGGGTTCATGATGAGGGCGAGGCGGGACATGAAACCGCCGTCGTCGCCCTCGATCAGGCGCGGCAGCTCGACCGCCACCGCCTCGATCAGCTTGTCGCGCCCGGCGGTTTCGACCTTGGCGAAGTCCTGCAGCACGTAACCGTGCACCAAGTCCCTGTCGCCGGGATGGCCGACGCCCAGGCGCACGCGGCGATAGTCGCGGCCGATGTGATTGTCGATGCTGCGAATGCCGTTGTGCCCGCCCGCGCCGCCGCCCAGCTTGACCCTGACCTTGCCCGGCTTGAGGTCGATCTCGTCGTAAATCACGATCACTTGGGTTTCGGGTTCGAGTTTGTAGAAGCGTACCGCCTCGCCGACCGCGCGGCCCGATTCGTTCATGTAGGTATCGGGTTCCAGCGCCAGCACTTTCTCGCCCGCGATCCGGCCTTCGGCGATCCGGCCCCGAAAGCGCGCGCGCCAAGGCCCGAAGCCATGGCGGCGGACGATCTCGTCCACCGCCATGAACCCGATGTTGTGGCGGTTCTTCGCGTAACGCGGGCCCGGATTGCCCAGGCCGACGAGCAGCAGCATGGCGATCTGATCGGCGTGGACGCCCCGGGATTACCCCTCGGTGCCCTCGCCCTCCGGCTTCTCCTCGGCGCCTTCCTCGGGCGCGCCCTCGCCCACGACGCCTTCCTCCAGCTCCTCGCCTTCCTCGGCCTCTTCCGCCTCCTGCACCACGGTCGGCGCGGCGATGGTGGCGACGGTGAAGTCGCGGTCGGTGATCGTCGGGGCCACGCCATCGGGCAGGGAGATCATGGAAATGTGGACCGAATCGCCGATATTCAGGCCGGTCAGGTCGATCTCGATGGTCGAGGGGATGGCGTCCGCCCGGCAGATCATCTCGATCTCGTGGCGCACCACGTTGAGCAGACCGCCGCGCTTCAGGCCCGGGGATCCCTCCTCGTTGAGGAAGTTGACCGGGACCTGCACGGTCACGCTGGTGGTTGCCGAGACGCGCAGGAAGTCGACATGGATCGGCCGGTCGGTCACCGGGTCGAACTGCACGTCGCGCGGCAGCACCCGCTCCTTGTCCTGCTCGATCTGAACGTCGTAAATCGTCGCCATGAATCCGCCGGTGTTGAGCTCGCGGTCCAGCTCGCGCGGGTCGAGGGTGATCATCGCGGGATCCTTCTTGGCGCCGTAGATGACACCGGGCACCCGCCCGGCGCGGCGGGCGGCGCGGGCTGGCCCCTTCCCGGCCCGCTCTCGCCGCTCGGCGGCGATAATTGAAACCTCTGCCATTACCTCACTCCTTAAACAGACGTTGCGCGCCGGTACCTGGTCCGGCGCTTCATGTTCCGGCTCGACCTCCAGGGGTGCCGAGCCAGGATTTCGTCCCGGCGGTTAGCCGGGCGGAAGATCGAACAGGCTCGAAACCGAACGTTCGTCGCTGATCCGGCGCATCGCCTCGCCCAGGAGCGGCGCGATCGAGATCTGCCGGATGTTCTGGGCCACGCGCACCGCCTCGGTCGCCTGAATGCTGTCGGTCATCACCAGCTCTTCGAGTGGCGAGGCCGAAACCCGCGCCACCGCGCCGCCGGACAGTACGCCGTGGGTTACATAGGCACCGACCGAACTGGCACCGGCCTCCATCAGCGCGCTGGCCGCGTTGCACAGGGTGCCGGCCGAATCGACGATGTCGTCGACCAGGATGCAGCGCCGGCCGGCGACATCGCCGATGATGTGCATGACTTCGGAAATCCCGGCCCGTTCGCGGCGCTTATCGATGATCGCGAGGTCGGCGTCAAGGCGCTTGGCGATCGCCCGCGCCCGCAGCACGCCGCCGACGTCGGGCGAGACGATGGTCAACTCGTCGCCGTCGTAGCGGTCGATAATGTCCTTGGTGAACACCAGCGCGGAAAAGAGGTTGTCGGTCGGAATGTCGAAGAAGCCCTGAATCTGGGCGGCATGCAGATCGAGGGTCAAGACCCGGTCGGCGCCGGCCACGGTGATCAGGTTGGCCACCAGCTTGGCCGAGATCGGCGTGCGCGGGCCGGATTTGCGGTCCTGGCGGGCATAGCCGTAGTAGGGGATTACCGCGGTGATGCGCCGGGCCGAGCCGCGCCGAAGCGCGTCCATTGCGACCAGCAATTCCATCAAATTGTCGTTGGCGGGGTAGGACGTCGACTGGATCACGAAGACGTCCTCGCCACGCACGGTCTCGTCGATTTCGACGAAAATCTCCATGTCCGAGAAGCGCCGGACACTGGCCTTGGTGAGCGGCAGGTTGATGACTGTGGAAATCGCCTCGGCCAGCGGTCGATTGCTGTTGCCGGTCATGATTTTCATGCTGAAGCCTCTAGGCCTGCGCCGTCTCGATCGCGGATTGCTCGGACCGTCCGATCCGCCCCCCCGGGGGACCACCCTTTCAGGCGCGCGGAACTTATCAACGCAAGGGGGGTCCTGTAAACGCTCTAATTGGCGGATTTGCAGGCCGGGCCTCGGACCGCCCCGTTCCCGGAACGGTTCATACCAAAGGTCCTTAATATTGACCCATAGAGACGGCTTCCCAAGGTTTTCGGCCAGGAGCGCGTGGCGTGGCGGTGCGGGGCACCGCGAGCCATGCGGGACGCCGCCCGAAATCCTTGGGAAGCCGCCGTTCCGGTCGCACGGGCGAACCGGCAGGGGACTCCCTTGCGGCGTCGGGAAGCCTTGCCGATGACCCACATCGCCCGCGGCCCCCTCCTGCCCGCCACCTTGGCCGACGGATCGCCCGCGCGATCTCTATGGGTCAATATTAAGGACCTTTGGTATCAAATCATCAGGGCACAGCTGACCACCAGGAAGACCAGTCCGACGCACAGTATCAAGGTCAGGTACGGCATGTTCCCCCGGTAGCGTCTATTCGGCCAGGAAATCGAGACCGGCCGTCGACAGGGGTTCGGCGCCGGTCTCGGTGATCAGGCTGGTCCGGCCCAGGGTCATGGCCAGGCCGCGCGCGCTGTCGAAGATAATGATGTGGACGAAAAAGGCCATGCCCGGCGTCGCCACCACCGGGTTGCCGTGATAGAGCATCGGCCAGTCCATCCAATTGGGCGAGAAGGTGGTGCCCATGGCGTAGCCGCAAGCGTTCAGCCGATGGGCCTGATAACCGGCGGCGTCGAGCGCCCGGGCGTGGGCGTCGAAAGCCTCGCCCAGCGGCCGCCCGGGCCGGAGCCCGTCCTCCACCGCCAGAAGCGCGTCCCGGGCCACTTGGTGCATCTCGACCTGGCGCGCCGGCGCGGCGCCCACGCGCAGGGTGCGCATCATGGCGGCGTGGTAGTGGCGCTCGACCCCCGCCCATTCCAGGGTCAGTTGATCCTCGGCGTCCAGGTGGCGGCGCCCGGAATAGTAGCGGCACAACAACGCGCCGGGCCCGGAGCCGATGATGAACTCGTTGCCCGGGTAGTCGCCGCCGCCGGCGAAGATGGCGCCCTGCATGGCGGCCAGGATGTCGCCTTCGAAGGCACCGGGGCGGACCAACGGCCGGGCCGCCTCCAGCGCCCGGTCGGCCAATTCGGCGGCGCGGCGCAGGTAGACGATTTCGGCCGCGCTTTTTACCACGCGCAAGCGGCTGATCAGTTCCGAGGCGTCCGCCAGATCGCAGAAACCGTCGAGCGCCGCCTGCAAACGAAGTCCATTGCGCGCGGTCAGGCCATAGGCCTCGTACTCGACCCCCAGGCGCCGGCCTTGGCACCCCTGTTCGGCCAGGATCGCGCGCAGATCTTCCGCCGGGGTGGCCTCGGGCCCGTCGACCCAGAGACGGATGTCCTCGATCACCGAGGTTTCCTGGGCTTGGCGCAGGTCGGGCGCGCGGGTCAGCAGGGTCATGCGCCCGTCGGCACCCAGGTATAGGCATTGGAAGAAGACGTAGCCGAAGGTGTCGTAGCCGGTCAGGTAGTACATGCTCTCCTGGCGGAACAGGAGCATGCCGTCCAGGCCATCCCGTTCCATGGCTTCGACGGTCCGGGCGCGGCGGTCGGCCAGCTCCTGGGTGCTGAAATGCAAAGCCATGGTAGGTCTTTCTTTCCGGTTCAGTGTTCCAGATAGATCGCCGACAGGCCGCGGCCGTAGTCGCTTTCGCCGCGCAGGCAGGTGCGCCGGAAGCTGAAGAACCGGTCCTCCTCGGCGCAGGTGTCGCAAGGGAGGACCTGGACCTGCCCGACCCCCGCGCGGCTCAGGCGGCGGGCGACGTAGCCCTTGAGGTCGAACATGAAATGCCCGGCGCGGCGCGCCGGATAGAAAAAGTCGGCGTCGTCCTCGAACTGCTCCAGGAACGGTGCCGGAAAATCGGGCCCGACCTCGTAAGAGCGCTGGCCGATCGCCGGTCCGACCCCGGCCACGATGTCCGCGCGCTCGGCGCCGAGGGCGATCATGGCCTCGATCGTGGCTTCCAGGACGCCGCCCAGCGCCCCGCGCCAGCCGGCATGGGCGGCGCCGATGGCGCGGCCCTCGACGTCGGCCATCAACACCGGCGCGCAGTCCGCGGTCAAGATGCCGAGAGCCAGCCTGGGCCGGCGGGTCACCAGGCCGTCGACCCTAGGCGCGTCCTCCCGGGCCCAGGGCGCCGTGACCTCGGCGACGTCCGCGGAGTGGCACTGATAGGCGGTGACCAAATGGCCGCCTTCGAGCTCCAGCATCTCCATGGCGCGGGCCCGGTTCCGCGTGACGTTGTCCGCCGCGTCGCCGGAACCGTAACCGCAGTTGAGCGATTTGTAGGCGCCGCCGCTGACGCCACCGCCGCGGCTGAAGAAACCGTGGCGGATGTGCGTGGCATCGTTGAGTGGCCCTAGGGTCAACATGTTCCGTGGTTCTCCCCGGTTCCTGGCGGGCGCTAACCTAAACCGAATCCCGCGGGCGATTCCAGATCAGGATGGCTCAATGCCAGCGCCTTGAACAGGGTGCCCATTTCGGCCGGGTCGGTCAGGCGGTGCCGGGCCGCATCGATATCCGCCGCTTGCTCGGGCGTCTTGCCGCGGCGTAGCGCCTCGACCCGCGCGCCGATGCCGAGACTCTCCAGCAGGGCGCCCTGATCGATCGGTCCGTAAGCCCGGGCGCCGGCCTCGCGGGCGGCACCGGCCAGGGCGGCGAAGTCGACGTGGGCGGTCAGGTCGGCGCTGCCCGGCTCGGACAGGACCGGATGGGTGGCGTGACCGCGCAGGGCTTGAAGAGTGGCGCCGACGCGTGGCGCCCCATGGCCGTAGTCGACGATCAGCGCGGCGCCGCCATGGGTGGCCAGGCGCCGGCCGATCTCGGCGGCGACCGCGACGGCCGGCGCCGAGACCTCGACCACCGCGCCCGGCGCGGCGGCGTGCAACTCCGCGGGTATCAGCACCTGGGCCTGGGGTCCGGGCGGCCCCAGGGCGAAGGCGAGCTCGGCGCCACCGGGCTCGAGCGCGACCAGGCGCTCGCACCAGCCCTTGGCGTGGCGTTCGAATTGGCGGATCGGCAGAGCGTCGAAGAACTCGTTGGCGACCAGCAGCATCGGGCCCTCGGGCAGCTGATCGAGGCGTGCGTGCCAGCTCGCATCGATCCCGGCGGCGCCGAGGGTTTCCCGCTGCCGGGCGCGCAGCGCGGGGCTGATCTCGATCAGATGCGGGCGCAACGCGGCGCGGCAACCGGGCACCACGCCGAGTGCCCGCAGAGCATCGGCCATCAAGGTGCCGCGTCCCGGGCCCAGCTCGACCAAGTATACCGGATCGGGCTCGGCCATGCGTGTCCAGGTATCGGCGCACCACAGGCCGATCAGCTCGCCGAACATCTGGCTCACTTCGGGGGCGGTCACGAAATCGCCGCCCGCGCCGAAGGGATCGCCGGTCATGTAGTAGCCGTCTTCGGGATGGGTCAACGCCTCGGCCATATAGTCGGCGATGGTGATCGGACCGAGCCGCGCGATCCGGGCGGCGAGGCGGTCGCCGAGCGCGGTCATGGTCAATAACTTTTGGTATTAGCCATGGCGCTCAGGAGCGGGCGCGGGCGCGGAACGCCCAGATCACCAGGCCGAGCCCGGCCAGCGCCATCGGCAGCGACAGCACCTGGCCCATGGTGACGCCGCCGGGCAGAAAACCGAGGTGGGCATCGGGCTCGCGGAACAGCTCGGCCGCCATGCGCGCCAGCGCGTAGCCGATCAGGAAGGCGCCGGTCAGCAGGCCGCTAACTTCGAGCGCGCGCAGCCGCACCAAGACGTAGAGCGCCAGGAACAGCAGAATGCCCTCGAGTCCGGCCTCGTAGAGCTGGCTCGGATGGCGCGCCAGCGGTCCGCCGTGGGGGAATATCATGGCCCAGGGCGCCTCGCTCGGCCGGCCGAACAGTTCGCCATTCACGAAGTTGGCGATGCGGCCGAGGAACAGCCCGATCGGCGCCCCGCAGGCGACGATATCGGTCAGCGCTAATAGAGGAATCCCACGGCGGCGGGCGAAGGCGACCTCGGCCACCGCGACCCCCAGGAGCCCGCCGTGGAACGACATGCCGCCCTGCCAGACCATGAATATTTCGAGTGGGTTGGCGAGGTAAAAGCCGGGCTTGTAAAACAGCACGTAACCCAGGCGGCCGCCGAGCACGATGCCCAGCGTCGCCCAGAGAATAAAGTCATCGAAGGCTTCCGAGTTGACGGTCCGGGGCGGCCGGGTGCTCAGCCAGCGCCAATACCACCAGGCAATCAACAGGCCGCCGATATAGGCCAGCGCATACCAGCGGATCGCGAAGGGACCCAGAGAAATTGCGATCGGGTCGATCTGGGGGAAGGAGAGGGCCGCGATCATCGGTAGGGATCCTGGGTGGCCAAGTGGTCGCGGAGGTAACGCCCCACGCCGTCCTCCAGCTCGGTGAACGGCCGCTCGTAGCCGGCCGCGCGCAGGCGCGCCATGGGGGCCTCGGTAAAGTACTGGTACTTGTCGCGGATGTCCTCCGGCGTCGGTACGTATTCGATCCGTTCCGGCCGCTCCATGGCCGCGAACAGCGCGCGCGCCAGATCGGCGAAGCTGCGCGCCTTGCCGGTGCCGACGTTGAACAAGCCGTTGACTTGGCGGTTCTCCAGCAACCACATCTGCACATCGACGCAGTCCCCGACCCAGATGAAATCGCGCATCTGCCCGCCGTCGGGATAGTCCGGGTTGTGGGACCGGAACAGCCGCGCCGGCTGGCCCATGCTGACCTGTTGGAACAAGTGGTAGGCAACGCTCGCCTGGGCGCCCTTGTGATATTCGTTGGGGCCGTAGGCGTTGAAAAACTTGAGCCCCGCCCACTGCACCGGTACCGGCCCGCCCTCGGCCAGGCGGCGCGCGACCCAGCGGTCGAACAGATGTTTGCTCCAACCGTAGCCGTTGAGCGGCTGCAGCCGCGCCAGGTGCTCGATCGCGGCGCTGTCGTCGAAGCCTTGGGCGCCGTCGCCGTAGGTCGCCGCCGAGGAGGCGTAGAGGAACTGCTTGTTGTGCTCGGCGCAGAAGTTCCACAATCGGGTCGAAAGCCGAAAATTGTTCTCGGCCAATGCGTCGGCATCGCGTGCGGTGGTGTCGCTGATCGCGCCCAGGTGCACCAGCGCGCGCACGCGGGTCGCCACATCGCCGAGGTAATCCAGAATCTGCTCCGGCGGCACCACGTCTTCGAGCTCGAGCTTGGCAATGTTGCGCCACTTGTCGCCCGTGCCCAGACGGTCGCAGACGACGATGCGTTCGCCGCGCTCGGCCAACGCCGCGGCTAGGTTGGAGCCGATGAAGCCGGCGCCGCCGGTTATCACGATCACGCTGCTACGCCTCTCCCGATGCCCGGGTAAATCCCTAGCCCCTTATAGAAGCCCGGGCGCGCGTCCGGCAAGCGCGAGGTCGTGTTCCGGCCGGTCATGGAGATAATTCCTAGCCGATTCTGGACCCGACAACCTCGACAGTGCGTGCCGTCCGCGGTGGCGCCGGGTTCGCGCCCGGTTTGCTTCACGGCCTCGTGATTCGCGGCCGGCAATCCGTCGTATTACGCTGCCTCGATTGGGGTGACGCGTTTTGAGTGAGGGGAAAATAGCCAGGGAGGGAGCCATGACACTGAGGATCAACGACGAAGCACCGGATTTCACCGCCGATTCAACGGAAGGGACGATCAATTTTCACGACTGGATCGGCGACGGATGGGCGATCCTGTTCTCCCATCCGAAGGATTTCACGCCGATTTGCACGACCGAGCTCGGCTACATGGCGGGGCTCAAGCCGGAGTTCGATAAACGGAACTGCAAGGTGATCGGCATCAGCGTGGACGGGGTGAAAGAGCACGAAAAATGGTCGCAGGATATCGAGAAATCCCAAGGGCACGCCTTGAACTATCCGCTGATCGGCGATCCCGGACTCAATGTCGTCAAGCTTTACGACATGTTGCCGGGCGATGCCGGCGACACCTCGGAAGGCCGAACGGCGGTCGATAACGCGACCGCGCGCTCGGTGTTCCTGATCGGTCCCGACAAGAAGATCAAGGCGACGCTCACCTACCCGATGAGCACCGGCCGCAATTTCGACGAAATCCTTCGGCTGTTGGATTCCTGTCAGCTCACGGCCAAGGAAAAGGTCGCCACGCCGGTCAACTGGAAACAGGGCGAGGACGTGGTCATCGTGCCGGCTATTTCCGATGCCGAGGCCAAAAAGAAATATCCCGCGGGCTGGAAGGCGCCGCTTCCCTATCTGCGCTACGTTCCGCAGCCGCAGTAGGGTCTGGGCGACAGTCTATCGTCAAACGGCGGGTCCTCGGAGCCGCCGTTTTTTTCGATCCCGGCCGCTGGCGCGGCATCGCCCAAGCCGGGGCCAGGCGTGGACATCGGTTGATGGCGCCGGTCGCAAGGGTCATAATTCGGCGCGCGGGCCCGTTTCCGAGAACCCGCGAGAACCGAGGCGAGGCTCCCATGCAAACCCAGAACCGCTTACTCGACGATTTCGCCCGGGTGGCGACCGGCGCCCTTGGGGTCGCCGCGGGCATGCGCGAGGAGATCGAGGCCCGGCTGCGCGACCAGTTCGAGCGCATCCTCTCCAATATGGATCTGGTGACCCGCGAGGAGTTCGATGCGGTCCAGGCCATGGCCGCCAAGGCGCGTGCGGCGCAGGAGGACCTGGCCGCCCGCCTGGCCACGCTTGAGGCGCAACTCGGCACCGCCGCGGCCAAAACCAAGAAAACATCCAAGAAAACATCCAAGAAGGCCGCGGCCAAGGGCGCCGCCAAAAACGCCTGAACGCCCCGGCCCGGGCCGTTCCCGACGGTTATCCACCGATTAAGCCGGCCTGCCCGGCCAGGACTCTTGCGCCGGCAAAACGAATTTGGCACGCTACATCTTGTAGGCGTTGGATTTGATGGTGCCATATGTCGCCGCCGCCGCGGGCCGGGTTGGGGCTTCGGGGGGGCTGGGCGCCGGCGCCGTGAAGGGAGCCGTGGGTCATGACCACCAGTGTCGAGGCGCATTTTGCGCCGCCGCTCAATCCAATCGACGTGCTCGAAGAGCTGGTTGGGGCCAACGACTGGAGTTTCTCGCGCCACAGCGAATCCGAGCTCATGTTCGAGATCGCGGGGCATTGGTCCGGCTACCAGATGTATTTCCTCTGGCAGCACGACATGAGCGCGCTGTTCTTCTCCTGCCAGCTCGAGCTTAGGGTGCCGGAATCCAAGCGGCCCCAGGTCTTCGAACTCTTGGCGACGGTCAACGAGAACCTCTGGATTGGCCATTTCGACCTGGTCGCGGATGGCGCGGCGCCGGTCTACCGTCACACCGTGCCGCTGCGCGGGGTGGCCGGGGCCAGCGCCGAACAGCTCGAGGACCTGATCGACGCGGCGGTGGTCGAGTGCGAGCGCTTCTATCCGGCGCTCCAATTGGTGGTCTGGGGCGGCCGCAGCATCGCCGATGCGCTGACCGTGGCGCGCATGGACACCATCGGTCGGGCCTGATCGGAGCGCGAAACACCATGGACATCGGTGGTTCCCTGCTTCTGGTCGGCTGCGGCAAGATGGGCGGCGCCCTGCTCGACGGCTGGCTCGCCCAGGGGGTCGCGCCCGGCAGCGTCACTCTGATCGAGCCCCAGGCGGCGCTGACCTCCCGGTTTACGGCGCTCGGCGTCGGCGCGGCCGCCGAAGCCGCGGCGCTGCCCGCCGATGCGGCGCCGGCGGTGGTGGTGGTGGCGATCAAGCCGCAACAGATCGACGCCGCTTTGCCCGGCTACGCCCGTTTCGTGCGCCCGGGCACGGTGTTCCTGTCGATCGCGGCGGGCAAGACCATCGGCAACTTCGAGGCCGTCCTGGGCGCCGAAGCGGTGATCGTGCGCGCCATGCCCAACACCCCGGCGGCGGTCGGTCGTGGCATGACCGTGCTCTGCGCGAATTCGGCCGTCAGCGCGGCCCAGCGCGAGGTCTGCGGCGCGCTGTTGGCGGCGGTCGGCGAGACCGCCTGGGTCGAGGACGAGGCCCTGCTCGATCCGGTGACCGCGCTCTCCGGCGGCGGGCCCGCCTATGTGTTCCTGTTGATCGAGTGCCTGGCCGAGGCTGGCGTGGCGGCCGGGCTGCCGCCGGAGTTGGCCATGCGCCTAGCGCGGGTCACGGTGGCCGGCGCCGGCGAACTGGTTCACCGGGCCGAGGCGCCGGCCAGCACCCTGCGCGAGAACGTCACCAGCCCAGGCGGCACCACGCTCGAGGCGCTCAAGGTGCTGATGGCGCCCGACGGCCTGCAGCCGCTGATGACCCGCGCCATCGCGGAGGCCACGCGGCGCAGCCGCGAACTGGCGTCTTAATGGCGGTTCCACTGACGCATAACGCGCACCGACCCACACCTCCGCCCGGCCACCCACGGCATCATGATTGGGGTGGCCGGGCGGGGGTGTGGGCCGGTGAGGTTCCACGCCGCAAGGCGTCTTCGTGAAATGAGCGGGCCGCCACTCAAGGAGAGCGCCCGGCGGGTGCAAGACGCACTGGCCGCGCGTGGTTTCGATTTTTCGGTGCGCGAGTTTCCGAAATCCACCCGCACCTCGGCCGAAGCGGCGGCCGCGATCGGTTGCGAGGTCGCCCAAATCGCCAAATCCCTGGTGTTCCGGGCGCGCGCCTCCGGCCGCCCGGTGCTGGTGATCGCCAGCGGCGCCAACCGGGTCGACGAGAAAGCGGTGGCGGCGCTGCTCGGCGAGAACATCGGCCGTGCCGATGCCGATTTCGTCCGCGCCGCGACCGGCTTCGCCATCGGCGGCGTGCCGCCGCTGGGCCACGACACGCCGCCCGTGACCCTGATCGACCGGGACCTGCTCGCCCTCGACGAGATTTGGGCCGCGGCCGGAACCCCGAACGCGGTGTTTCGCCTGACTCCCCGGGACCTCGTGGCCGCGACCGGTGGCCAGGTCGCCGATATCAAGCAAGTGTGATTTTGCCGGCCGGTGATTTCTTGGGCCGATTGCCGCGATTGGTGCTAAAATAGGGTCCGCGAGGTGATTGTGGCCAAGAAGAAACCCGACATTCCAGACCAGGTGATCGACGCCGCGATGGCGTTGGCGGCGACACGCGGCTGGCGCGGCCTGACGCTCGCCGATATCGCCGAGGCGGCCAAGCTGCCGCTATCCAAGGTCCATCCGGTTTATTCCTCGAAGGCGGCGATCCTGCGCGGCTTCACGCGCCGGGTCGATGCCGCGGTGCTGGCCGGCGAGGAGCCCGGCGCCGGCGAGGGCGGCGCCCGGGACCGGCTGTTCGAGGTGCTTATGCGCCGCTTCGACGCGCTCCAACCCCATCGCGAGGCCCTCGGCAATATCGTCTACGACCAGGCCCGGGACCCGGTCGCGGCGCTCTGCGGCCTGGGCCGGCTGGAGCGCTCCATGGCGGCCATGCTGGAGGCGGCCCGGCTGTCCTCGGGCGGCCTGCGCGGCCTGTTCCGGGCCAAGGCGCTGGGCCTGACCTATCTGGCCACGCTCAAAGTGTTCCTGGGCGACGACAGCTCCGATCTGGCGGCCACCATGGCCGCGCTCGATCGCAACCTGCGCCGCCTGGACCGTCTGGCGGGCAAGTGTTCGCGCATGCAATGTCGGGCCGCCGCCGCCGCCGAATAATTTCGCGGCATCGTCTAGATTTTCCCTAAAATCAGCTAAAAATGGCGGAAATTCCAGGATTTCACGCTCGGATTTATTTTTGTTGCACTGCACAAAAATCGCTTGACCAAGGTCTTCGGCAGGGCCATGTTAACGTCAGATATTGCACTGCAACATAACCCACGCCTGCGCCCCTCAAGGCCGGCGAAACGAGGAGATCTAGATCATGGCGAAGGCAAAAGCGAAGACCGGCAACCCCTTCCTGAACGCCGATATGGGCAACATCATGGATTTCGGCAAGCTTGCCGAGCAGTTCAAGCTTCCCGGCGTCGACACCACGGCGCTGATCGAGAGCCAGCAGCGCAACGTCGATGCGATGACCAAGGCCAACCAGATCGCCTTCGCGGGCGTTCAGGCGATCATGCAGCGCCAGGGCGAGATTCTGCGCGAGGCCCTGGACGGGACCACCAAGGCGGTGCAGGCCTTCGCCAAGACCGACAAGCCCGAGGACATCTGGGCCAAGCAAGCCGATCTGGTCAAGGAAGCCTACGAGCAGGGCCTTTCCAACCTGCGCGAGCTGACCGAGTTGAGCACCAAGGCCAACACCCAGGCGGCCGACCTTTTGACCCACCGGGTCGCCGACGGCCTGAGCGAGTTCAAGGGCGCCTTCAAGCCGGTCAACGGCGCCAACGGAAAGGCCGTCTAGTAACGCGTGACGCCACCAGCCACGCCGCGCCGGAAATTCCGGCGCCGGCCGCGGCCGGTTGCACGAAATTACCTCCCTTAACTGGCCTCGATTCATTCAGGCGGGCCGCCAAAATTGGCGGCCCTTTCTTTTTGCCCGGCCGCCGGGACCGGTGATAGCTTTGCTAATAGCAGGGCAGGGGGGACCAGCATGAGCGACGCGGGCGAGACGATTGGCTTCGACGACTTTCTCAAGGTCGATATCCGGGTCGGCACCGTGGTCCGGGCCGAGCCCTATCCCGAGGCGCGGCGGCCGGCCTACAAGGTCTGGGTCGACTTCGGCGCGGGAGTCGGGGTCAAGAAGACCTCGGCCCAGGCGACCGCGCACTACGCCCTGGAGGACTTGATCGGCCGCCAGGTCGCCGCCGTGGTCAACTTCCCGCCCAAGCAGATCGGCAAGTTCATGTCCGAGGTCTTGGTGCTCGGTTTTCCCGACGACGCGGGGGAAGTGGTGCTGATCGGTCCGGAGCGCCAAGTGCCCAACGGCGGCCGATTGTATTGATTAATTCGGTAATCGAGGTTCCGGCGCCCGATTTCACCCTTGCCGGGTCATCCGGCGCACCCTATATACCGCCACGTGACGGCCGCATGTTTCCGTCGGCAGACCTCGAGTAGCCGCCTAAAGTCCCAGAGACCACGAGTCCCAAAGACCCTTGCGCCTTCCAGAGTATCTTCCCCCGAATTTGTGCGTCATCGCTCCGGCCAGGCACAGTGTCCGGCCGGTAATCTTGCAGTTTTGAATAGGAATACCCAAAAAATGACCATCGGTACGGTAAAGTTCTTCAACACCACCAAGGGCTTCGGTTTCATCCAGCCTGATGACGGCACCAAGGACGTCTTCGTCCACATCACCGCCGTCGAGCAGTCGGGCATGGGCCATCTGAGCGAAGGCCAGAAGGTCGGCTTCGAGGTTCAGCAGGACCAGCGCGGCCCCAAGGCGGTTAACCTCCAGGCTGCCTAACCAGCGCCGAGGGAAACTCGCTCAAGACAGAGGGCTGCCCGCTTAAATGCGGGTGGCCCTTTTCTTTGTCCGGGCCGCCGGCCGGGCCGAATCCCGCTTTATCGGGTTCTCGGCTCGGAAGGTCCCGCGGGATCGGCGCCGCGGTTGGAATCCGCCGGCGATCGTCATCGCGCTGGTGGCGAAGATCCCCTTGCCGTCCAGCCGAAACGGCCGGCAGGCGACCTGGATGATCCAGGGGCCGGACCTCGGCGTGAAGGGGACGTGTCAGAGGGTCGGTCGGAATGGACGAAAACAACCGATAGAGGACATTTAATTGGGTTGGCAAACCATTTGCGCCGCGACAATATGACCGCAGTCACATTAGAGGGGGGAATCTTATGTCGCGCACAATCGTTGGAGCAGTTCTCTTCGCGCTCGTTGGCGCGGTCTCAATAGGACCGGCGCTGGCGGGCGAGACCGAAGATCTTGCCAGAGCGGCCCAAAACCCGGTGGCGAGCTTGATCAGCGTGCCGTTCCAGAACAACACGAACTTCGATGTCGGGCCGCAAAAGAAAACCCAGAACATCATGAATATCCAGCCGGTCTGGCCCTTCGACTTGAACGACGACTGGAACCTGATCACCCGGACCATCGTACCCGTGATATCGCAGCCCGCCTTTACACCCGATCAGGACCGGAAATTCGGCTTGGGCGACACGGTCTTTACCGCGTTCTTATCACCGAAGGACAGCGGTAAATGGATATGGGGTGTTGGGCCGGCGCTGCTGCTGCCCACATCGACCGACGATCGGCTGGGCGCTGGCGAGTGGGGTGCCGGGCCGAGCGCCGTCGTCTTGACCATTCGTGGACCCTGGGTCGTCGGCTCCCTATTCAGCAACATCTGGTCGTTCACCGGCGACGAGCAGGTGAACCTGTTCACGTGGCAATATTTTGTGAACTACAATCTCGACAACGGCTGGTATCTAACTAGCGCGCCGGTCATCACCGCCGATTGGGAAGCGGATAGCGATGACACCTGGACGGTTCCTTTCGGCGGCGGTGTTGGCAAGATATTCAAGATCGGGAATCAGCCTTTAAATGCCCAGGCCTCCGCCTATTACAATGTCGAAAAGCCGGAATTCGGTCCCCAGTGGCAGCTGCGATTGCAGCTTCAATTTCTGTTTCCGAAGTAATTATGCCCAGTCGGATAATGCTCTAGACAGGCAGCCAGAGACGGGCGCGCAGGCCACCTCCGGGGGCGTCCTCCAGCACCAGGTCGCCGCCGTGATTGCGCGCCACGTCGCGGGCGATCGTGAGGCCCAGGCCGACGCCGCCGGTTTCCGGGTTGCGCGAGCCCTCGAGCCGGAAAAACGGCTTGAAAGCGTCCTCGCGCGATTCCGGTGGGATGCCGGGACCGTCGTCGTCGACGGTAATCTCGATTATTTTGTCGCGCGCGCCGGCGCGCACCGACACATGCTTGCCGTAACGTTGGGCGTTGCCGATCAGGTTGCTCATGCAGCGCCGCATGGTTTCGGGCCGCAGGGGCACGGTCATCGCCTCCTCGACGTGCAAATCGATCACCCCGCCGTCGCGGCGCATTTGGTCGACCACGTCGCGCAGCAGGCCTGAAATCTCGACCGGCCGCGGTGGCTCGGTGCCTTCGCCGCGGGCGAAGGCGAGGTAACCCTCGACCATGCGCTCCATGCTCGTCACGTCGGATTCCAGGTTGTGGACCTCGGGCGTCTGTTCGAGCATGGCCAGCTGCAGTTTCATCCGCGTCAGCGGCGTGCGCAGGTCGTGACTTACCCCGGCCAGGATCTCGGTGCGCTGCTCGATCTGGCGCTTGATGCGGTCGCGCATCTGCAGGAAGGCGGCCGCGGCCTGGCGCACCTCGGCCGCGCCCTCGGGCTTGAAGTCGGCCACGTCGCGGCCCTTGCCGAAGCTGTCGGCGGCCAGCGCCAGACGCCGGATCGGCCGCACTTGATTGCGCATGAACAGGAGCGCGACCACGAACAGAATGATCGAGCTCCCGACCATCCACATAATGAAGATGTAGGTGGTCGAGGAGAACAGCCGACTGCGAGGGGCCAGGACCCGCAGCACGCCGTCGGCCAGTTGGACCTGGATCTCGACCTGTTTCCTGAGGCCGCGGGTGTCCATCAGGAAGGGGCGCTGGACTTGCTCCTTGAGCGCCTTCGCGAGGCGGAAGTCCAGGACGGTCGCGAAGGGGCTGAAGGATTCGGTCGGCGTGACGTCGGGCAGGCGCGCCCCCTCCTCGAATGTCAGTGTCAGATTCAAGGTGCGCCGGGCCAGGCGGAAAGTCTGTAGGCGTTCCACCGAACCGGGGTTGCGGATCATCATCTGAATGACGGCGCCGATATCGCCGGCCACACCCTGAGCCAGGCGTTTGGTCACGTTGCTGTAGTGGCGGTCGTAGAACACCCAGGTGGAGATCACCTGAAGCAGGACCAACGGCGTCACGATGATCAGCACCGAGCGCCCGAACAGCGAGCTCGGCAGAATCCGCTTGATCAGGGAAGGCTTGGAGGGCCCCGGTGCTGCGGTGGTCGCCATGGCAGTCTCCGCTGCGGTCCTTGGAATCAATTTGCGATCAGCACGTAGCCAACTCCGCGCACCGCCTGGAGATGGCGCGGGAAGCGCGGGTTCTCCTCGATCTTGCGGCGCAGGCGGGTGACTTGCACGTCGATGGCGCGGGTATTGCCGATCAAGGGGTTCTCCGCGCTCAAGGTCTCGCGGCTGACCGGTACGCCGGGCTGGCGTGCCAGGGTTTTGAGCAGCGCGGCCTCGGCCGTGGTCAGGCGCACGAAATCAGCCCCCTTGCGCAGCTCCTTGCGGGTCAGGTCGAAGCGGTAGTCGCCGAACGCGATCTCGCCGCCGGGCGTTGGCGCCGGCGCCTGCGTGCGGCGCAGGATCGCGTTGACGCGCAGCACCAATTCGCGCGGTTCGAAGGGCTTGGACAGATAGTCGTCGGCACCGCTCTCCAGGCCCGCGATGCGGTCCTCGATCTCGCCCATGGCGGTCAGCAACAGCACCGGCACCTGGCTCCCCTTGCGCAAGCCCCGGGTCAACTCGAGCCCGGACTCGCCGGGCATCATGATGTCGAGCACGATCAAGTCGAAGTCGAAGGACTCCAGCTTGGCGCGGGCGTCGGCGGCGTCTCGGGCGGCGGTGATCCGGAACCCCTGCTCGGTAAGGTACTTGTGCAACAGCTCGCGCAGGCGCGTGTCGTCGTCGACCACCAGGATGTGCGGTGCGTCCAGGCTCATGGCCGCCGAGTATAAGGCCGTGTGCCCGGTTGCCGAAAGCCTATCCGATTGGGGTCATTTCGCCGCTCGGACAACCCGGATTGCGCGCGCCGGGAACGGGCGTTCAGTGCCCGGCGGCGCGGCGCGGCGGGCGCGCCCGACCGGGGCCCTCCTCGCGGTGATCGAAGCGGTCGCGGTTGCGCTCGTCGATGATATTGAGCAGCACCCGGTGGAAGCCCTCGACCGCCTCGGGGCCGGCCTCGCGAAACGCCCGCGCGAAGCGTTTGCGCTGGTTTTCGGTCAGGCGCCGCTCCAGCTCGCGGCCGGAATCGGTCAGGTCGAGCAGGCGCTGGCGCCGGTCGCGCTCGCCCGGCCGTTGGTCTACGAAGCCCTCGGCGACCAGCTGGCCGAGCACCCGCGACAGGCTCTGCTTGGTGATCGCCAGAATCGCCAGAAGCTCGCTGACCGTGATCCGGGGATGACGGCCGACGAAGTAGACGACCCGGTGGTGGGCCCGGCCGAAGCCGTGTTGAGCCAGGATCTGGTCCGGCTCGGCGGTGAAGTCGCGGTAGGCGAAGAACAGCATTTCGATCGCCTGGCGCAACTCCTCCTCGCGCAGGAACAGCGGATTGGGACCTGTTTTTATGTCAGTCATGTTGACATATATGAACACGAATGTTACATCATGCAAGCCTCATTCGACCAAAAGTAACAATTTATGGCCGATTTGGGGCGTTTTGGGGATTGAAGCCGGTTTCCGCCGTAAGGCGGTCCCGGGGCGGTAACAACGGCGGCGCGCGCGGATAACCTTCGCACGGGCCGGCGCAACAGCGAGGCGGTACCAACGATGTCCATGCTTCCCTTCGACGACCGCGATGGGGTCATTTGGTTCAACGGCGAGCTCGTGCCCTGGCGCGCGGCCAAGCTGCACGTGCTGTCCCACGGACTGCACTACGCCAGCAGCGTGTTCGAGGGCGAACGTTCCTACGGCGGTGCCATCTTCGAGATGCGCGCGCACCACGAGCGCCTGCACAACTCGGCGGAAATCCTGGGTTTCGAGATCCCCTATAGCGTCGCGGAGATCGACGCCGCCGCACTTGAGGTCATGAAAGCCAACGGCATCGTCGACGGCTACTTCCGCCCGGTCGCTTGGCGCGGCAGCGAGATGATGGGGGTTTCGGCGCAGGAGACCCGGATCAATCTGGCGATCGCGGCCTGGGACTGGCCGTCCTACTTCTCGCCCGAGGCGCGGCGCAAGGGCATCCGGCTGACGACCTCGCCGTGGCGGCGCCCGGCGCCGAACACCGCGCCGGTGCACGCCAAGGCGGCCGGCCTCTACATGATCTGCACCATGTCCAAACACGCCGCCGAGGCCAAGGGTTATGCCGACGCCCTGATGCTCGATTACCGCGGCCAGATCGCCGAGGCGACCGGCGCCAATATTTTCCTGCTCCAGGACGGCAAGCTGCACACCCCGACCCCGGACTGCTTCCTCGACGGCATCACCCGCCAGACGGTGATCCGGCTCGCCCGCGCGCGCGGCATCGAGGTCATCGAGCGCGCGATCCTGCCGGAGGAGCTGGCCCGGACCCAAGAGATCTTCATCACCGGCACCGCCGCCGAGGTGACGCCGGTCGGCGAGATCGACGGCCAGAGCTTCACCGTGGGCGAGATCACCCAGGAACTGATGACCGCCTACGGCGATCTCGTGCGCAGCCACGAAAAGGAAAGCGCCAGCGCGGCGTAGAGGCGCGCGAGCGGTCCCCAAGCCGACCGAGAAAGCGGCGCCCCAAATCGGGGCGCCGTTTTTCGTTTGGGGCGGGAAGCGTGAGCCCCCACTACCCCCCCGCGTCGGGGCGGGGTGTCTTCCAGCGTTCGGTGGCTTGATCGTCGCTGCCGCGGGCTTCGACCCACTTGGGGCCGTCCTCCGTTTCTTCCAGCTTCCAGAACGGCGCCTTGGTTTTGAGCCAGTCGATCAGGAACTGGCAGGCCTCGAAGGCGGCCTGGCGGTGCCGGCTGGCGGCGGCGACCAGGACGATCCGCTCGCCCGGCTCCAGGCGCCCGGTGCGGTGCACGATCAGGCTTGCCTCCAGCGGCCAGCGCTGGTTCGCCTCGGCCTCGATACGTTCGAGCATTTTCTCGGTCATGCCCGGATAGTGTTCCAGCGTCATGGCGCCGAGCGCCGCCTCGCCGGCCACGTCGCGCACCAGGCCGACGAAGACCGCGAGCCCGCCGATCGCATGGTTGCCCGCGGTCAACGCCGCCATCTCGGCGCCGACGTCGAAGTCCTCGCGTTGCACCCGGATCATGGCGTTATCTCCCGGTTCCCTGAATTCGCATCACCGGCCCGGTCCCGCCTCCACGCATGTGCCTCCTGCTAACCCCCGGTCACCGGCGGGAACAGGGCGACCTCGTCGTCGGGGCCGACCGGGTCCTCGGGGCGGGCGTATTCCTGGTTGACCGCGACCCCGAGCGCCTTGCGGTCGGCCAGCGCCTCGGCATAGCCGCCGTCACGTGCCGCCAGCCAGTCGAGCAGTGCCGCCACGGTATCGACCTCCGGCGGTGGCGTCAGCTCCTCCTCGGCGGCGCCGATCTTGGTCTTGAGCCAGGCGAAATAGAGTAGCTTCATGGCGCGACCTCGCTGAACGGCAGAAAATCGACCATGGTGCCGGGCTCGAGCCGGGTCATTTCCTCGGGCAGCGCGACCAGACCCTCGGATTCGACCATGGACGACAGGATACCGGCGCCCTGGCGCGGGAACTTGACCGCGCGCCAGCCCACGGCGCCGTCGGCGACCAGGCTGGCCCGAACCCACTCGCGCCGGTCCTTCTTCTTCTTGTGTGAGAAATCGGCCGCGACCCGGAAGTGGCGCGGAGTCAGGCCGGTGCCGCCCATCAGGCGCAGGATCATCGGGCGCACGAGATAGAGGAAGGTGATCATCACCGCGACCGGATTGCCGGGCAATCCGACAAAGGGGATCGCCCCGATCTGGCCGAGCGCGATCGGCCGCCCGGGTTTGATCGCCAGGCGCCAGAGGTGCAGCCGGCCGAGCGCTTCGACCGCGCCCCGGACGTGGTCCTCCTCGCCGACCGAGACCCCGCCGGAGGTAACCACCAGGTCGTGGTCGTGGGCCGCGGCCTCGAGTGCGGCGCGCAGGCTCGCCGCCTCGTCCTTCAGGATGCCCAGGTCGGTGATCGCGCAGCCCATGCCGGCGAGCAGGCCGTGGATGGTCGTGCGGTTGGAATCGTAGATGCAGCCCGGCTCCAGCGGCGCGCCCGGCTCGCGCAGCTCGTCGCCGGTGGAGAACAGCGCGACCCGGAGCGGTTTGGAGACCAGAAGCTCGCGGCGCCCGACGGCGGCCGCCTGGCCCAGGTCCTGGGGCCGAAGCCGCATGCCGGCGTGCAGCACGGTCTCGCCGGCGCCGATGTCCTCGCCGCGAAGGCGCCGGTTGGCGCCGCGCGCGAGCCCGGGACGCAACACGACCCTGTCCCCCCCGAGTTCGCCGGCGAGCTCACAGTCCTCCTGCATCATCACGCAGTCCGGCCCCTCGGGCATGGCGGCGCCGGTGAAGATGCGGATCGCCTCGCCGCGGTTCGCCGCGCGGCCGAGCGGATGCCCGGCGGCCGCGCGCCCGGTGACCGGCAACACGGTGTCGCGCTCCGGATCGAGGTCGTCGAAGAACACCGCATAGCCATCGACCGCCGAATTGTCGTGGGACGGCACGTCGAGCGGCGAGTCCACTTCTTCGGCCAGGATGCACCCGAGCGCGGCGTCGAGCGCCTGGGTCTCGGACCCGGTGACCCGCACCACGCTGCGCCCGAGCAGCTCGAGCGCCTCCCCCGCGCGCATCAGCTTGCCGCCCTGGGCGAAACAGTCGTTGCTGAGTTGCGCCATCGCCGTGCTCCCGCTCAGGCCGCACCGCGTGCGCGGTCGCCCAGGCCGCAGTGGGAAATCACGAACTCGGCGATCGCGCTCGCGTCGTTGAGATCGAGGCGCGGCACCGGAATGCCGTCGAGCGGACCGTCGCTGGCGACTGCGACCACGCGCGGATCGCCGGTGCACAGCAGCGGTCGGCGCAGCGCCGGCCGGTGGACCTCGATCTTGTCGTGGGTCTCTTGCTTGAAGCCCTCGATCAAAACCAGGTCGACGGGCGCCATCAGCGCGATCAGTTCCTCGGTGGTCGGCTCGGCGGTGCCGCGCAGCTCGTGCATCAGGGCCCAGCGCTCGGCCGAGGCGACCAGCACCTCGGTCGCGCCGGCGGCGCGATGCTCGTAGGAGTCCTTGCCCGGTGTGTCGACATCGAAGGTGTGATGGGCGTGCTTCAGGGTCGAGACGCCGAGCCCGCGCCCGGTCAAAACCGGGATCAGCGCGCGCATCAGCGTCGTCTTACCGCTGCCGCTCCAGCCGGCCAGGCCGAATACCCGGACGGCCGGCGCCGTGTCACTGCCTCCATCCGCCATGTCGCGCGGCTTTCTCCCACCCCCGGCCACGGCCGGGCGATTTCAGTCTGTTCTAGGCTAAAGAAGGTCACAGGGGCGCCGAATGTCAACCTTCGGCGCGGGTCAGCGGGGCGGGCCTTCGAGGTTCACGTGCTCGAGGCCGCGGACCAGGTAGTCGTAGCCGGTGATCAGGGTCAAAACGGCGGCGATCCACAGTCCGGCATTGCCGATCGCGTCGACCGGCCAACCCTCTGGGCCGGCGCTATCGCCGACCACCAGGAAGCCGAGCGCGATCATCTGCAGCACGGTCTTCCACTTGGCCAGGCGGCTGACTGGCAAAGGCACCTGGATCTCGGCCAGATATTCGCGCAGGCCCGAGACCAGGATCTCGCGGCACAGGATCACGATCGCCGGGATCACGATCAGTCCCTCTAGCTGGTCGATGGCGATCAGCATCACGATGACGCTGGCGACCAACAGCTTGTCGGCGATCGGATCGAGGAAGCGGCCGAAGGCGGAGACCTCGCCGCGGTGCCGGGCCAGGTAGCCGTCCAGATAGTCGGTCAGTCCGGCGAAGGAGAACAGGATCAGCGCGACCCAGCGGTTCAGCGGATTGGGAAAATACAACAGCGCCAGAATGACCGGTATCACGCAGATCCGGGACAGGGTCAGAAGGTTGGGCAGGCTGGTCATCATGGTCGCGCGGTCCCCCAATGGACACGAGCCCGAACCTCCGGTCTTTCTAGCACAGGCGCCGGGTCTGTCACCCGGAGTTCTTGGGCCTGGATGCCAGGTGAATCTGCGGAACCGGTCCGCACCTCAGGATTCCGCATGAAAGTGGTTGTAAATCTTTTGTGCGACGCCGGTACTGATGCCGTCGACGGCTTCCAGATCCGCTAGGCCAGCGCGCGCCACCGCCTTGGCCGAACCGAAATGCAGCAACAGCGCCTTCTTGCGCTTGGCGCCGACTCCGGCCACCTCGTCGAGCGCCGAGCGCAGCCGCGCCTTGCTGCGGCCGGCCCGGTGGCTGCCGATGGCGAAGCGGTGGGCCTCGTCGCGCAGGCGCTGCAGGAAGTAGAGCACCGGGTCGCGCGGCTCGAGCAGCAGCGGCTCGCGGTCGGGCAAGAAGATGCGCTCGCGCCCGGCGTTGCGCGCCGGCCCCTTGGCGATGGCCGCCACCGCCAGATCGCCGAGACCCAAATCGGCGAGGGCTTCCCGCGCGCTGGAGAGCTGACCGCGGCCGCCGTCGAGCAGGATCAGATTCGGCCACTGGCCGCTGTCGCGTTCCGGATCTTCCTTGAGCGCGCGCGAAAAACGCCGGGTGAGCACCTCGCGCATCATGGCGTAGTCGTCGCCGGGCGTGAAGCCGGCGGGTTCGTCCTTGGCGCCCTCCGCAACGCCCTCCGCAACGCCCTCTGCGCCACCCTTTTGGCCGCCCTTTGGACCATCCTTGTTTGCCGCGCCCTTGATGCGGAACTTGCGGTAGGCGCTCTTGACCGGGCCCTGGGGTCCGGCGACGACCATGGCGCCATAGGGGTTGGTGCCGCGGAGGTGGCTGTTGTCGTAAATTTCGATGCGCTCGGGCGCGGCCTCCAGGCCGAGGCATTCGGCCAGGCCCTCGAGCAGGGCGCGCTGGGCGCTGCTCTCGGCCAGGCGCCGCACCAGGGCGTCGCGGGCGTTGGCCCGGGCGTGGGCGACCAGCTTGTGCTTCGCGCCCCGCTTGGGTGCCGTGATCCCGACCTTGTGGCCGGCGTGGTAGGTGAGCGCGTCCGCGATCAGCGCGGCGCCTTCGGGTTGGTGGCTGACCAGGATCGTGGCCGGCACCGGTTTGTTCTCGTAAAACTGAACGATAAAGGCGGCGAGCACGGTCTCGGGGCCGAGCTCCTTGTCGTGCGAGGGATAGTAGGCGCGATTGCCGTAGTTGCGCCCGGCGCGGAAAAAAAACACCTGGATGCAAGTCTGACCGGCCTGGCGGTGGGCGGCGATGACGTCGGCGTCGTTCAGGTCGCTCAGGTTGATGTCCTGGCGCGACTGGATCTGCGCCAGCGCCCGTATGCGGTCGCGGTAGACCGCCGCGGTCTCGAAGTCGAGCCGCCCGGAGGCGTCTTCCATGCTCGCCGCCAGGCGCTGCTGGATATCGTGGGAGCGGCCGGTCAGGAAGTCGCGCGCCTGGTCCACCAATTCGCCGTAACCCTGTTTCGAGACGCGCCCGACGCAGGGCGCCGCGCAGCGCTTGATCTGGTGCATCAGGCAGGGCCGGGTCCGGCTCGCGAACACCGAATCCGAGCAGGAGCGCAGCAGGAAGGCTTTTTCCAGCGCGGTGATCGTGCGGTTGACCGCACCCGCCGAAGCAAAGGGGCCGTAGTAGTCCCCGGGGCGGTTTCGGGCGCCGCGATGTTTGGAGATCTCCGGATAGTCGTGATCGCCGGCGATCCGAATATAGGGGAACGACTTATCGTCGCGCAGCAGCACGTTGTAGCGCGGCAGGAAGCGCTTGATCAGGTTGCTCTCGAGCAGCAGCGCCTCGACCTCGGTATGGGTGGTGATGACTTCGATCCCGACCGTGGCGGCGACCATGCGCTGCAAGCGGCGCGGCAGTCTGTCGGCTTGGGCGTAGGTGGTGACGCGTTTCTTGAGGTTCTTGGCCTTGCCGACATAGAGCGCCTCGCCCTTGCGGTCGAGCATGCGGTAGACGCCCGGCGTACCGGGCAGGGTCTTGACCGCGGCCGCGATCGCCGCCGCGCCCAGAGCTAATCCACCGGGGGCTAAACCATCGGGGGCCAAACCACCGGCGCTCGTCGGGATCTCATTGCCCGGATCTTCTCCAGGGGGCATGGCGGAGCGCTTGCCGCCCGCGGAGGCATCGTTCGAGGCGTTTTTCCGGTTCGCTTTCACCATCGGGTTTGGCACTGGGTTCGAAAGGTTGAGACCGGCCCCTTGGGACCCTCTGCCGCAACCGGGCGGCGGCTAATACCCAAGGTCCCTTGGTGTCGTACCAAGGACCATTGGCATATCCGCGCCTAGCGGCTGACTTGTCAACTGGGACGCAGGAGCATGAAAGCCGCCACCAGCAGCAGCAACACGCCGAACACTCTACTTTGAATTCGGAGCGCGGTTTCGGATTTCAATAGCGGCTTGATGCCGGCGCCCGCGGCCAGCCATACGAACTGCGAGACGGCGAGGACCGCGGTAAGACCGAAGATGACGGCCCAGAGCGCACCCTGTCCGGGTTTCAGAAACTGACTGAACAGGACCGTCAAGACCAAATAGAACTTCGGATTGAGGACGGTCAGCAACATTCCGTCGAGGACCCGGAACTCGCCATCGGCCGAATCCGAGATCGACGGGCGCGCGCGCAGGAACTTCCAGGCGAGATAGAAGATATAGCAGATACCTGCATAGCGCAGAATTAGGTAGATCGTGGGATAGGCGAGGAATACCGCATTCAGTCCCATGCCACTGGCGACGGCAATGCCGAAAGCGGAAATCAACAAGCCGGAAAAGAACGGCATCGAACGAACGATGCCGCGATTCATGCCCAGGCCGGCCAGCGCGATGGTGGCGGGCCCGGGGCTGAGCGTGAGCGGCAACAGCAATGCCAAAAACGCCAGTACGCTCTGCATTCGAACCCTGTCTTTTGTCTCTTTTCGGAATATACGACAGATTTACTGACCTATCTAGACCCTTTGCCGAGAGGGCGAGGCATCGGCCCTCACGGCCGGGCGGAATTTGATTGGAAATCAGGACGGGACGGCGGTGCGATCACGGAAATGTAAATCTATCCACGATTTGTGTGGATAACCCTGTGGGCAGGGTTGGTTCCGCCCCCAGTGTCCTCAAGAAAATCAAGCCTTTCTCCGAATCGCCTAATTTTTAGGCAAAAATACTAACCATTTGATTTATAATCTAAAAAAAGAAGTCAAGTGTTAAGAAACGTTAATCTTTGGAAAAATTGCGATCTCTTCGGCCTGGCGCCTCGACGCCGATCCGCCCTGTGCAAAACTTTCGCGGCCGATCCAAATCGGAAACCCCGGTCTGGCAAGGGCTTAGCGGCTAGCTTTGAGTCCTGGTCCGATGGCGCCACGATCCTCACGCGCCGTTCCGGCGGTACTCGAATTCGCTGCCGATGCCGCCGACGTCGGGGTAACGGTCGAGCTTTTCGATGCGCACGCGCGCGCCGATGACCCGATCGTCCAGGAAACAGGCCTGGGCGATGCGCTCGGACAGGCTCTCGAGAAGGCGAACCTCAACCTCCACGCAGACGTTGCGAATACGGGCGACCAGGCGGCCGTAGTCGACGACCTCGGTGATCGAATCCTCGCGCGGCGGGTCCGGGCGAATCTCCAGCCTCAGGTTGAAGCGCAGGCGCTGACGTTCGGCGCGCTCCGCCTCGGTGACCCCGATGCGGCACGGCAGGGTCAGGTCGGACATCAGAATGCGCTGTGCCGTGGCCGCAAACACCGGTTCGGCATTGCCCTGGTTATCTGCCATGGTCGTACTGTCGACTCCCCCGTTCGTGCCGCCGCTCATTCGTCGCGCCGGTAATCGGCCGGCGGTTGGGCCCAGCCCAGATGCTGGCCACCGTCGAGCGCGATCATCTGCCCGGTCATGGCCTTGGCCGCAAGGATGAACTGCACCGCGGCGCAGATCTCATCCGGCGTGGTGCCGCGGCCGAGCGGCATCGTGGCGCACTGGCGCGCGAACTGCTCAGGCGTCTGGCGCGGGCTCGGCAGTGCCGGGCCCGGGCCGATGCCGTTGACCCGAATCCGCGGCGCGAGTGCCATGGCGAGCGTCTGCGTCAAGGTCCAGAGCCCGGCCTTGGACAGGGTGTAGCTGAGGAACCAGGGGGTCAGGTTCCAGACCCTTTGGTCGAGCAGATTGATCACCGCGCCGCCCGCCGCCTCTGGCAGGGCGCGGGCAAAGGCCTGGGTCAATACGAAGGGCGCCCGCAGGTTGGGCTCCATGTGGCGGTCCCAACTCGCCCGGTCGGCGATCTCGATGGTGTCGTTCTCGAAGGCCGAGGCATTGTTGACCAAACAGCCGAGCGGGCCGAGCGCCGCCGCGGCATCCGGGACCAGCGCCGCGACCTGTGCCTCGTCCGAGAGCTCGGCCTGGAGCGCGACCGCGCGGCCGCCCTCGGCCGCTATTTCGGCGACGGTCTCTTCGGCTGCTTGGGCGGAGGTATGGTAGTGCACCGCCACCGCCCAGCCGGTGCGTGCCAGGTCGCACGCGATGGCGCGGCCGATGCGCCGTCCGGCCCCGGTGACCAAGGCGGCACGCGGATAGTCGTCGGGATGGGCTGGTTTCGCCTCGGCGCTCATGCCCGGCAGTCTGCCCAAGGCAGGGGCGGTCGCACAAGGGCGCAAGGCCCGGTTGCTCTAAGGCGTGAATTGAATGCCGATGTAGGCGGCGTAGAGCGCCAGAAACAGGCCGCCCTCCAGGCGGCTGATGCGCCGGCCGCTCAACATGACCAGGATCAGCGCGACGACGACCCCGGCCATGACCCAGATGTCGAAGCGCAGCACCTCGGCGGCCAGTTGCACCGGCGCGATCATGACCAGCACGCCAAGCACCAACAGGATGTTGAAGATGTTGGAGCCGAGCGCGTTGCCCAGCGCGAGCGCGGTATGGCCGTGGCGGCTGGCGATCACGGCGGTGGCCAGCTCCGGCAGCGAGGTGCCGAACGCGATCAAGGTCAGGCCGATGACCGACTCGGAGATGCCGGCCGCGCGCGCGATCGTAACCGCGCCCTCGACCAAAAGGTCCGAGCCCAGCACCAAGCCACCGGCGCCGGCGGCCACGGTACCCAGCGCGAGTCCGGTGCCGGCCGGTGTCCAGCCGAGGTCGGTCAGATCGGCCAGGTCGGCCTCTGCGCCGGGCGTCTCGTCGCGGCTGACCGCGGCGACCTCGTTCCGGCAGCTGAACCAGAGATAGAAACCGAGCAGCGCGATCATGACCGCACCATGGATCCAGCCGAGCGGTCCGGTCACGCCGAAGCCGATGAACAGCGCGGTCGCGATCAACACCGCGCCGGCATCGCGCCGCACCATGCGCGGGTGGGTCGGGATCGGGCGGATCACCGCGGCCGCGCCCAGGATCAGCAGAATGTTGGCGATGTTGGAGCCGATCACATTGCCGACGCCGACATCGGTCAGGCCGCCCAATCCGGCGGTCACCGTCACCATCAGTTCGGGCATCGAGGTCACCGCGGCGACCACGGTCAGGCCGATCAGCAGCGGCGAGAGCCCGAAGATGCGCGCCAGTCCGACCGCGCCGCGCAGCAGCAACTCACCGCTGGCGAACAAAAACAGGAAGCCGCCGAGGGTCTGGGCGAGGGCGACGAGGGTCATGGCCGAACTGGATCGGAGGTCGTGGCGACCCTAGGTCCGTGGGACTATTCCGGCTCTGACTCGGGCCGGAGCCGCAAGGCGGCCGAGTTCATGCAGTAGCGCTGGCCCGTGGGCGCCGGGCCGTCGTCGAAGACGTGGCCCAGGTGCGCGTCGCAGCGCGCGCAGAGCGCCTCGGTGCGGCGCATGCCGAGGCTGTCGTCGGCCTCGATGGCGACCGCGTCTTCGGCGATGGGCGCGATGAAAGAGGGCCAGCCGCTGCCCGAATCGAACTTGGATCCGGAGCCGAACAGCGCCTGGCCGCAGCAGACGCAGTGGTAGGTGCCGGGGGTCTTGCAGTCGTTGTATTCGCCGCTGAACGGGCGCTCGGTGGCTTTCAGGCGGGTCACGCGGAACTGTTCGGGGCTCAGCTCCCGCATCCACTCGGCCTCGGCCTTGACCACCTTCTCGGGCCCGGTCTTCGTGTCGCGCATCGGTTTCGGCTCCTGGCTGGGCGGGGACCGAAACAGGATACCGCTATTCTTGCCGGATTGGAAACGGGGTGGCGGCGTGGGCCGGCGCGATCTTTACGGAAAACGCAAACTTGCGCCACTCGCCGAGGTCACGTCCCGGAGGTTGAAGAAGTAGGCCGCGGTGTCGGGATCGACCCGCCACAACAGGCTCACGACCTCGCGGGTCTTGGCCGCGCAGTTGTCCATGGTGCGCCAAATCGCGCGCTCCAGCGCGCCGTCCATCTCCTGTCCGGACATTTTCCGGTAGCCGGCCTGGCGCAGCGGCGCGCAGGCATCGTCGAGGTCGTTTTCGGTGCCGTAAAGACGGTCGGCGAGCGCCGGATCGCTG
>Ga0209987_10000202_pt1 | contig 29324 bp, 30 predicted proteins | sample N074metaG_FD_182134 | JGI IMG/M metagenome (GOLD analysis project Ga0209987, IMG submission 182134) | Deep subsurface microbial communities from Kermadec Trench to uncover new lineages of life (NeLLi) - N074 metaG (SPAdes) (version 2) | ecosystem: Environmental > Aquatic > Marine > Ocean trench...
TCCGTCAAGGTAGTATTGATGAAGACTAGTTGAGTTAAGTAGTGCCATTGGAATTCGCGGTAATTTCGCCAAAGTAATCGAGGAGAGGGTGGATGCGCACTGACATTTATTGCGCTAAAGATCAATTTGCGCCAACCTGTTTCACTCCTTTTGAATAATCAGGAAAATTGGGCACATAGATGAAGGTATTGATCGTCGGCGGTGGTGGACGCGAACATGCCCTGGCATGGAAATGCGCACAATCTCCCCGCGTCAGCGAAGTCCTCGTCGCCCCAGGCAATGCCGGCACCGAACTCGAACCCGGTGTACGCAACGTCCAGGTCGGCGCCGAAGACATCGACGCACTCCTGCAACTCGCAGCAGCCGAAAACATCGACCTGACCATCGTCGGACCGGAAGTACCGCTGGTTGCCGGCATCGTCGATAAATTCCAGGAAAAGGGCCTGCGCTGTTTCGGCCCATCGGCCGCGGCCGCGCAGCTGGAGGGATCGAAAGCCTTTACCAAGGACTTTCTTAAGCAACACAAAATTCCGACTGCGGACTACCGTAATTTCGACACGCTCGAGCCAGCACTGGAATACATTCGCAAACAAGGCGCACCCATTGTTATCAAAGCAGACGGGCTCGCCGCCGGCAAAGGCGTCATCGTCGCACTGACGCTCGCCGAGGCGGAGGATGCTGCGACAGATATGCTCGGCACCGGCACGTTTGGCGCTGCCGGCAATCGCATTGTCGTCGAGGAGTTTCTCGAAGGCGAAGAGGCAAGTTTCATCGTCATTACCGATGGCAGTCACATTCTGCCGCTCGCCACCTCTCAGGATCACAAAGCACGCGATGACGGCGACGTCGGACCCAACACTGGTGGCATGGGCGCATATTCACCGGCGCCGGTGGTCACACCGATAATCGAAGCACGCATTCTCGAGCAGGTTATCCAGCCAACTCTTAAAGGGTTGCGCGAGGACGGCATTAACTACGTAGGATTTCTTTACGCCGGGCTAATGATTACGCCGGCAGGCGTGCCAAAAGTAATCGAATTCAACTGTCGTCTGGGCGATCCGGAAACGCAGCCGATCATGGCGCGGCTTAGCTCTGACCTGGTAGCGCTTTGCGAGGCAACACTCGATGGTCGGCTTGCAGAGCAACGGGCCGAATGGGACCCACGCGCTGCACTCGGTGTTGTCATGGCTGCAGGTGGCTATCCTTGCGACTATACCTTGGGTGAGCGAATCGATGGCCTGCCCGATTCATCCAGTGACACAACAAAAATATTCTACGCCGGAACTGCAATGCACGGCGAAAATGTTGTCACCAACGGTGGTCGGGTGCTGTGCGTTGTCGGCCTGGGAGATACGGTTGCGGACGCACAAGCAGTCGCGTACGCGCAAACCAGGAAAATAAACTGGAACAACGTTTATTATCGTCGTGACATTGGGCACCGGGCGATAACCCGGGACGACGGCTAACCATCATGTTGACGACAGCAGAAGCGGCACAGGCTATATCGGAGTCGATGCCATCCTATGCCAGTGAGCGCGTCACCTACACCGATGCAACAGGAAGAATCCTCAGACAATCAGTCAATGCCGAACGCGATCAGCCACCCTTCGATCGTGTGATGATGGATGGAATCGCCGTGCGCTTTGCTGCCCTTTTTGCCGGTACCCATCAGTTCGTGATCCAGGGAACACAGCATGCCGGCGACCCGGTACAAACACTTGCCAATGACCAAAATTGCATAGAGATAATGACTGGCAGCGTGCTACCAAGAGAAAGCGACTGTGTTATCCCGGTCGAGCGCATTACCGTCGAGGCAAACATCGCAACGGTAGAGGCGGGCTACCAGACTGAGCGACTTCGATTCGTTCACGCGCAAGGCTCGGATCACCGCCAGGGGCAGGAAGTCTTGCCAGCAGGCGCGCGTATTTCACCGCTGGACATTGCGATCATCGCCTCCTGCGGTCTGGAATCGGTGCTGGTCGGCAAGCAACCGGTGGTTCGCGTCATTTCAACCGGTAATGAACTCATCGCGCCGGGGAAACCCGTCGCCGAGCACCAGATCAGAATGTCCAATGGCCCGGCGCTGGTTGCCATGATGTCGCAACAAGGTTTTACAGAGACAACGCACGATCATCTCGTTGACGAGGCAGCGCTCCTCAGAAAACACATTGCCAATCACCTGCAGGAAGCAGACGTTCTGGTATTGAGCGGCGGCGTATCAATGGGCAAGGCGGATTTCGTGCCGCAGGTTCTTAAAGACCTGGGCGTCGAAATGGTTTTTCACAAGATCAGCCAGCGACCGGGGAAACCGATGTGGTTTGGTACAGGACCGGACAGGCAGATTGTCTTTGCGCTCCCGGGCAACCCGGTGTCGGCGCTGGTGTGTTGCCGGCAATATGTTTTGCCGGCGTTGTTGCAGGCGACGGGTCGTACCAGAGGATTGCAGGAAAGCGCAGTCTTGAATGCAGCAATAACATTCGATCCACCACTGACGTGTTTCCTGCCAGTGCGTGTTGCCAGCCTTGCTGATGGCAGTATTGGCGCAACAGCGGTTCCCACGAATACGTCCGGTGACTTTGCCGCGTTGAGCGGAACTGACGGCTATGTGGAACTCTCAAGAGAGCAAAACGAGTTCCCGGCTGGCAGCATCGTGCCGCTGCATCGTTGGGCCACACCCTGACGAATAGTGGTCCACTAAAAGGATTTAATCATCCTTGCCTCGGATCGTAATTGGTCACGTAATCAGGAATATCGCGCCCGTCATTCATGATCGGATCGGGTATCGCCTCGCCCGCTGCAATTTGCAGTGGAATTACGCCAGTCCAGTACGGCAGGTCCAGATCTTTGGCCGCATCCTTGGGTGGACCCGAACGCACCTTCACACTTGCTTCGACAATTGGCAGTGTCAAAACCGTTGTGGCATCAGCTTCCCTCTCGTCCGGTTGTCGGGAATCTACCCAGCGCCCCGGCACAAGTTGGTCCAGCAGCGCCTTGAACGCAGCCTGCTTCATTTTCTTGTCTTCCACGAGCCGGGCTTGACCGAACATGACCACCGATCTGTAATTCATGGAATGAGAAAACGCTGATTGCGCCAGCACCAATCCGTCCAGCAACGTGACACAAACGCTGATGGACCTGCCCTCTGTAAAACTGCTGAGCCAGCGACTCGCCACTGCACCGTGCAAAATCAGGTCATCGCCAAGGCGCGCATAAGTCATTGGAATAACCATTACGCCCTCGCCGGTATCCAGGCCAACATGCGCAACCATGCCCTCATCCAGGATTGAGTATGCGAGCTCACGGTCGTACGAGCCGCGTTCGGCATGCCGGCTGATCGACGTTTTTGCGCTTTTTTTGAGGCCTTTAGGCACACATCTTCCCCTTTGTATTCAGTAAGATACAGACACTACTTGAAATCATAGCCTGGGCCAATACGGAATACAGGAATACCACCAGTTGGAAGGATTTTGGCACGCAACAATTGCTGCCGCCGCGGGCCATGTCACAGATATTCGTGCTAGTCTTGCTGGCAGAGATTCGAAAAAAATAACGCCAGTGGCACAGACAGACCACGATAATTCGAACCAGGGGAGTCAGATCATGGTTTCATTCATGAAAGCGTACCAGGAGCAAACCTACGCACTATTGCGCATCACGACAGGTTTCATGTTTCTTTTTCACGGCAGTCAGAAATTGCTCGGGTTTCCACCGGCAAGTTTCGATCCGCCATGGCACATCTTGTATGTAGCAGCTCCAATTGAACTGATCGGCGGCGCGCTGATCATGATTGGCTTGTTCACGGCGCCGATCGCGTTTCTGGCCAGTGGTCTGATGGCAGTCGCGTACTTTATGGCCCATTTCAGCGCAGAGAGCTACCTGCCGATCATGAACAGGGGTGATGCCGCAGTGTTGTACTGCTTTGTCTTTCTTTATATCGCAACGAAAGGCAGTGGTATCTGGAGCGTGGATGGTGGCAAAGGTTAAATCGTAAACAAGTAAACGGAAAAGGCCCGTCAATTGACGGGCCTTTTTTATCCTGCAGTAGGTACTCTTATCGCCTATCGCTTCATCGCCTCAAAGAACTGCGCATTCGTCTTCGTGTCCTGCAACTTGTTCAGCAGGAACTCTACCGCCGCCAATTCATCCATCGGATGCAGGACTTTTCTCAGGACCCACATCTTCTGCAGTTCCTCAGGGTCAGTCAGATACTCTTCCTTACGCGTGCCCGAGCGATTAATGTTGATGGCCGGGAATATGCGTTTTTCGGAGATACGACGATCAAGGTGGATTTCCATGTTGCCGGTGCCCTTGAATTCCTCGTAGATAACCTCGTCCATCTTTGAACCGGTATCAACCAGTGCTGTAGCCAGAATCGTCAGGCTGCCGCCTTCTTCGATATTTCTGGCTGCGCCGAAGAAGCGCTTCGGACGATGCAGTGCATTAGCGTCGACACCACCAGTCAGCACCTTGCCAGATGACGGAACAACAGTGTTATAAGCGCGCGCGAGACGTGTGATCGAATCAAGCAGGATCACGACATCCTTCTTGTGCTCGACCAGCCGCTTCGCTTTCTCGATGACCATTTCTGCGACCTGTACATGTCGACTGGCCGGCTCGTCAAAAGTCGAAGAAACGACCTCGCCACGAACCGTACGCTCCATCTCGGTCACTTCTTCCGGGCGCTCGTCGATCAACAATACGATCAACTCACAATCCGGATTGTTGGCAGCAATCGATGAGGCGATATTCTGCAGCAACATCGTTTTACCCGCTTTCGGCGGAGATACGATAAGGCCGCGCTGCCCCTTGCCGATCGGCGCCACCATGTCGATTATGCGCGCCGTAAGATCTTCGGTGCTGCCGTTACCCTGCTCCAGCACGAGACGTTCGCGTGGGAACAATGGCGTCAGGTTTACGAACGGGACCTTGCTGCGCGTATTTTCCGGCGCGTCGTGATTAATTTCACCGATCTTCAGTAACGCGAAATATCGCTCGCCGTCCTTCGGTGGCCGGATCAGTCCGGAGACGGTATCGCCGGTGCGCATATTGAAACGTCGAATCTGGCTTGGTGATACGTAAATATCATCCGGGCCAGCGAGATACGAGCTGTCCGCCGAACGCAGGAAGCCGAAGCCGTCCTGCAGAATTTCCAGCACACCATCGCCATAAATGTCTTCACCACCGGCAGCATGGGCTCTCAAAATGGAGAAGATGACATCCTGTTTGCGCGACAGCGCCAGGTTTTCGATACCCTGGGATTCCCCGAGTTCGATCAGTTGCGCAGGCGTGCGGGTCTTCAATTCCGTCAGGTTCATGGAATTCTTGCTCTGCTCGAGCTGATCCTGAGGAATGATCTCCAGATTGCCATCGTCGTCCGGATAGCCCTCATTCTGAGGTCTTCTCCGCCGCCGGCGATTTCCTTGTCCGCCGGAATTTTTTGATTTCGTCGACTGCTTTGGTCGACTTCGTGTTTGATTACCCAAGTACCCTCTCACAGATTAGTGTCCAGAAATTCGGCTAATTGCGATTTCGACATCGCGCCGATCTTTTGCGCATGTACTGCGCCATCTTTAAATAGCATCAATGTCGGAATGCTGCGAATGCCATATTTTGGTGGTGTAACCGGATTTTCATCGATGTTCAGCTTGGCCACCGTCAATCGATCTGCATATTCCTCTGCCGCTTCGTCCAGCAGCGGCGCAATCATCTTGCACGGCCCGCACCATTCCGCCCATAAATCCAGTAATACTGGTTTGTCCGACTGCAGAACATCCGCATCGAAATTTTCATCGTTGGTGTATACGATTTTGTCGCTCACCGGCAAATTCCTCCAAGTGATTCAGGTTTAGTTTATTATTGATATTGCTCGTCACGACACAAAATTCGGACGATCATTGCAAAATGGGTGACGCTGCCTCTTCAATCAGGCAATATGTCGCAGCTTTATCGCGGCTTCTCTTGGATTTCGATGAAAGCGTATTTGGCAGGTGCGACGGGTGTCGCGTCGATATTGAGCCAATTTGACCCCTTCGCGAAGCATATTGCAAGCCCCTAATCGACATTTTCTGACTTAAATTCAATGACTGATAGCCATCTGAGCGACCTCAGATTCGACTCTCTGGAGCTTGAAGAAAGCCTCCACGCCGGCATTAAGGATGCGGGTTTCGAATTCTGTACCCCAATTCAGGCCGATACGCTGCCGCTGGCGCTGCAACAACGCGATGTGGCCGGCCAGGCACAAACCGGCACCGGCAAGACTGCTGCATTCCTGATCGCAGCTTTGCAGCGCATATTGACCCACCCTGTAGATTCAGACGCTGCCAGGGGACAGAAACAGCCGCGCGTTTTCATCCTCGCACCAACCCGGGAGTTGGCGATACAAATAGCCAGCGACGCCGAGGTACTCGCCAAACACACTGGCTGCAAGATTGGCCTCGCTTTTGGCGGCACGGGTTACGAGCAACAACGAAAGACCATCCAGGACGGCGTCGACCTTCTCATCGGCACGCCCGGTCGCATTATCGATTACTACAAACAAGGCGTTTTCAAACTGGACCAGGTACAAGTCGCGGTGCTCGATGAGGCCGATCGTATGTTCGATCTCGGCTTTATCAAGGATATTCGCTACCTTTTGCGCAAACTTCCGGCCCCTGAAAAGAGACTGAACATGCTGTTTTCGGCGACGTTGTCACAGCGTGTCCTGGAACTGGCCTACGAACACATGAACGAACCGGAGCTGATCCGTGTCGCGCCTGACAAGATTACGGCGGACCGCGTCAGACAAGCCATTTTCTTCCCGTCAAATCCAGAGAAGATACCGCTCCTGGTCGGGCTGATCCGCGAGATGGGCGCCAGCAAGATTATGGTTTTCGTCAATACAAAACGCGAGGCGGAACGTGTTGAGGATTACCTTGGCGCCAACGGCATCGATGCCAAGGCTATTTCCGGTGATGTGCCACAGACCAAGAGAATAAACATGCTGCGGCGCTTCCAGAGCGGCGAGCTGGCAGTACTTATCGGCACTGATGTCGCCTCGCGCGGCTTGCATATTCCGGACGTACACTGCGTTATCAATTACGACCTGCCGCAAGACAGGGAAGATTATGTGCACCGCATTGGCCGTACTGCCCGGGCGGGCGCCTCTGGAGATGCAATCAGCTTTGGCTGTGAAACTTATGCAATATCGCTTCCTGAAATCGAAGAGTTCATTGGTCACAAGATACCGGTGGCGAATCTGGATCCTGCGCTCCTGCCGGAGCTGATTAAGCCGCCGCGGCGCGAGCGCAAGCCAAGAGGTGGGGGAGCGCGACGCAACTCAGGCGGTGGTGGCCATCGGTCATCCGGACGCAGGCCGCGGAGATAGCGCATTCGCGGCAAGATGCCAACTAATCCAGCAAATCAACCACGCCTTCAATAGCACTAAACCGCTCATCCTCACGCGCCGGCCAGCGCGTATCCGGGCGACTAACGTGTAACAACATGCCGATGCCGAATTCATGGGCACTTTCCAGCACCGCGACATTGTCATCAACAAACAGCGTCGTTTCCCGGTCGAAATCTTCTGCTTCCTGCAGCGCATGCCAGAACGATTGGTCTTCCTTGGCGTGACCCAGATCGTGAGATGTGTAAATGCCATCGAAAAAGTCCACCACACCGGTCACCTCGGTTTTGATCTGCAGCGTTTTCTGGTGCGAATTGGTCACCAGCAGCAAGCGCAGGTCGTGACCGACAACCGTCTGCAAGAAACGCCGGGCGCCGGGTAGAAAACCGATACGATTATTTTCATCACGATGCAGCGCCGCAATATCGAGATCCAGTTCCTCGCTCCAGTGGTCCAGGCAATACCAGCTCAGCTTGCCCTCCATACTGCGAAACTTTTCCGCCAGTCGCTCACGCGCTGTTGCATCACTGACCTCGTTTTGGCGCGCAAACTCGGCAGGAATATGCTCCAGCCACATGTAGTTATCGTAGGCGAGATCAAGCAGCGTGCCATCCATATCCAGCATGAGCGTTTTACACTTAGTCAGCGCTGTGGCGGGATTCGTTAGCATCGTGTGGAGCTCTCAAGTCAATCGCTAATCTGAATAGTCTATACTGCGCGCCCAGCAAGGCGTCATTCAACAATATGGATACTTCTATGGATCTGCAAGCCCTTATCGAACCCGTAGTAGCACTGGCCAGGAAGGCTGGCGATGCGATTCTTGAAGTTTACGCCACCGATTTCGATGTTCAAGCGAAAGACGACGAGTCACCGCTGACACAAGCGGATATGGCCGCGCACAATATTATCGAGCAAGGCCTGAATGAGCTGACGCCAACCGTACCGATTATCTCTGAGGAGTCCGGGTTACCTGGTTTCGAGGTTCGTAGCCAATGGATGCGCTACTGGCTGGTCGATCCACTGGATGGTACGAAGGAATTTGTTAATCGAAATGATGAATTCACTGTCAACATCGCCTTAATCGACAACAACAGGCCCACACTCGGTGTAGTCCATATTCCGGTCATGAACAAAACCTATACCGGTTTCGAAGGTGGCGGCGCAACAGTCAGGTCGGGCGACGATGCGCCGAAGACGATTGCGGTCGCAACGGCGAGTGCGACACCGGTGCGCGTTGTCGGCAGTCGTTCGCATCGCGGTGCCAGCCTTGATGCATTCCTGGAGAGGCTCGGTAATTATGATATGCACCCAATGGGCAGCTCACTGAAGTTTTGCGTTATTGCAGAAGGCGGTGCGGATATCTATCCGCGACTGGGCCTCACCTCGGAATGGGATACCGCAGCCGCGCAGGCGGTTGTCGAACAGGCCGGCGGCGCCGTGCTGCAACTCGATGGCCGGCCGCTGGATTACAACGCCAAAGCGGACATCCTCAACCCGCATTTCCTGGTGAGAGGACCCGCAGATCAGGACTGGCTTGCGATCATTGCCGCTGGCGAGTAACGGAGTAACATGGCAAGTCAGTTTGCTTGGGCGATGCGTATGTCAGAAATTCAGGCCAACACTAATCGATGACCGACAAAGTAGATACGGAATCCTTCAAGGAGTTTGCGAGGCTCAGGGAACTCCGTGTCAGTCATCGCGACCTCGACTATTTGATCGATCGCTTGTCGCACGACCCCATGGTGGATCAGCTGCGTATTCGCCGGCTTAAAAAACGCCGTCTGATTCTCAAGGATATGATTGCCTCGATGGAGAGTTCGCTGATCCCCGATCTCGACGCCTGAAGGCGGTCGTTGCCAGCCAATGCCGGTTCTACTGTTGGATCATGCAGCTTGTGGCACGCAACGCAGCATTTCTCAAAAAGCACTTGACCTGTTGAGCCTGCCGATCAGGCTGTGAAACATACGATCAGGAGGCGCTGTAACAGGACGTACTTGTTGCCGCAGGTGAGTTGCGCAGAATTTGCGCAACGTCAAATATTGGTTTATTGCCGCATGCGTCAGAAATTGAATCGCGCACCGACACGCAGCACATAATCGTTTTCCAGCGCATTGCCGTGCAGATTCTGCTTGACCGGGAGTTGCACTACGCCCTCCAGAATCCAGCGTTTGGTGACATATTGCAGGCCGGGCGACAAATGCCAGGTTGTACCGCCCGAGTTGGCATCGTCGCTGCCGTTCACCTGGTTCCTGTCACGATGAACGAAGTTGGCTTCAAGCACGCCATATAGAAAGCTCGGCACGCCGTCTCCCAGTTGCCTGGGCCACAGCCGATATTGCAGGGACCCATCCACCCGTAATGCATTACCCGGATCAAGGCCGTCAGCTTCGTTCCTGACGCGATAACTCACCTGAGCGTCGACCTGATAAGCAAAAGTCTGCCAGGTCGCCACGACACCGCCGAACACATCCCATGCACCCGATCCTGGCTGTACGCCCGCTGGCAGCAGGCCGATGGTATCGCGGCGATCATCATCGCCGGTTGGAGCCTTGAAGCCGGCGAAGGGCGCAATACGAAACGTGCGGCCAGGCTGGTCGCGCTGCAGCAGCGTATAGCGAGCAAACACACTTGCATCGCCCATGCCGCTGGCTGCGCGAGTGACACGACTGCCCGCGACGGTGAGATTGAGTTCATTGTCGACAAAGGGAAGCACACCGAACAACGCGAGCTTGTGCGTCACGCCATACCCCAGGACCGAAACAAGGGTTGTGGCGCGATGATCTCGATCTGCGGCGCTCGAATCTTTCCCCGACTGGCTTACCACAACCATTCCGCGTGCTATAAACTCGCCACCGCCAACCGGCAGTGCAGTATTTATCGTTACCGGTGCGCCGCAGGTGGTGCCTGCCACCAGGGCACCGACCGTGATGCTCTGCAGCGCATCACGGAGGCGCATTACTCCTCAGCCGTCGTCGTGCTTGCATCACCCGGGGTGAACCCGGCATTAACGATGGCCAGTTTGATTTGCTCGAGATCGGCGGCGTGCTCAGCTTGCATCACGACGCGTACCTCGTTTGCGACCAGGTTCACCGTGACGCTATCGACACCCGCTAACTTGCCAATGCTTTTTTCCACACTGTAGGCGCAGAATGGGCACGCGAGGCCGGTTACGCCAACGTTTACGATTTCGTGATCCGCTGACCAGGCAACGAGTGGCATCCATAGCACACCGATCAGAACAAGAGTGAATGTCTTCATACTAATCTCCGTTCAGCCATATTCTTAAGGGTAGCGCGATGTAGGCTGCAAAAAAACCGATATTCCACAGCGTAACTGCTATCCAGAAAATCCGCCGGTTCCAAAGCAAGGTACGAGCACACAGCGCAGCAGCAAGCGGATCTGCCGGGCACTCGCGATCCACTCGAAACAGCAACCAGCCGGACCCGGCCAGCAACATTGCAGACGCCGCGAATAGCCATGCTTTGTGCAAGGTCAACGTCACCAGAAATGGCATGTTAGCTGAAATCGCGGCGACCGTGGCCCCCAGGCCCAGCGTAACCAGCGCAATCGGTAACGCGCAGCAAATGAGCGTGCCGGTCGCGGCAATCAGTGCCAGCCAGGTGAGGTTCTTTTCCCGGGTTTCCATGATCATTGGAGACACCCTGCGCTATGGAGTTCACTTCGTCCCACGTATTATCTCAGATCAGAGTCAGGATAGTTGCGCTCAGAATGGTGCAGGCATTGCGGTGCATTTAGCGTATTCTTATTCCGTCTTGACCGGTCGTGACGAGCTATGCGTATGGATAACTTTCCATTTGCTGCCTACGCGTCTGAACAGGAACGTCTCGTAGCCGCGATTGTGGATCAGGCGCTGATCTTTTTTCACCAGAGCTTTGACTTCAACATCGGTGATCGCCCACGCAAAGTCTCCTTCGATGTGCGTTTCAACATTCGACAATGACAGCTCGAAATTGCCCAGCGCATCACCTTCCGGCTCAACATGATGCTCCACCAGGTCTGACAAGCCCTCATTTTGACCGCCGGATTCGACATAGCGGGCACCTTCGAAGTCCAGGTAATGCTTGCGGAACGGCGTTCCATCACCCTGCTCCCAACCTTTTTCAATGGCGTCAATTATCGCGATTAGTGCTGCCGAATCTTCTTCCTGAGCCTGTGATGGCACCGGCCCCTGAAAAAAGATCAGGATTGCTGATAGCAGCGCCATTTTTTGCGTTCTTCTGTTTTTCATTGTGTTCTCCAGGTTAAGGCCGGCAGATTCAATCGTCATCATGTTCATGTGTAGTGTGATCATGTTCGGTTGGAACTTCCTCTTCCGCCGGCTCTCCATGATCGTCCCCGGCTCCATCCTCATGAACGTGTATCCCGCTGCCTGAATGCTCGTCATATTCGGCATCGCTGTGTTCTTCGCTCACTGATTCGACAGCGTGATGTCCCTGACCGACAGCAGCGTCCAGCATGTCCCGATACGCGGACTCATCAAGATCAGGCAGCTTAGTCATAAAGGCAACGACCGGCCAAATAGAATTATCGTCGTGAGTTGCGCCCCAAGCGGGCATACCGGTCATCCTGATGCCGTGCTTGGTGACCCAAAACAGCTCCGCTGGTGTCAACTCCGCCGCGGATTGAGCGAGGTCCGGTGGCGGTGGGTTCAGTCCCTTACCCATGGCTTCCGGCCCTTTGCCTGGCGCCCCGTGGCAGCCTGTGCACATCGAGTTGAAATCATTGATACCTGCCAGCACCAGCGCCTCTTTGTCGAGGTCCGGAACGTCGACGTCACTTGCCCGTCTGTTTATCGAGGCGTTAGCGGTGGTTGACAAAAACCAGTCCGCAAACGCCCCGTGCGGCGAACTCGCACTGACGTCATGCAAGCCTGAATATGCGTATCCAATGATGCCCAGACCGACGAACAACACAACGAACACAAGCGTGGATATTTTATTCATCTTGTTCTCCTTTGAATCTCTACCAATCTCGCACCCAGAGATATGTGGGTATTGACCGGGTGAACTGGAAACTTCATGTTGTCGCCACGCGAGTAATGTCGATCTCCTGCACCTCATCCAGATCAGTGCAATGACTCTCCAGCTGCACAGTTGAAAAATAGAAGCCGAATTTGTCCGCCAGACGCCGGTGCGCTTCGGCCAATACAGTGTGGTCTGACGCTCCGTGTTCAAGCCGTATGTGCGTGGAGAACACATTTTTGCCAGAAGTAATCGTCCAGGCGTGAATGTGATGAATATCGGTTACGCCATCGATCTCCATTAGCGACCTGCCTACTTCATTCAGGTCGATATCTGCAGGTGTGGCCTCTAATAGAACGACCAGCGCCTCCCGTACCAGTGCCCAGGATGCGAACAGCAGAACCACACCGAATACCATACCGAGGATCGGGTCGATGGCAAGAAATCCAGTGAGCTCGATGACGACGACCGCAATGATAATGATCAGGCTGCCGACAAACGTTTGTAATACGTGCCAGTAGGCACCACGAACATTAAGATCATCCTTTTGTGAAGCGTAGAGCGCCCGCAGCGAGATGAACTCGATAACCAGCCCACCGAATGCAGCAGCCAGCATCGGCATCGTCGACAACTCGATTGGCTGGCGTAACCGCATGTAGCCCATCCACAGGACCACAACCGCCATCAGAAACAGGAACACGCCATTTAGCAGTGCGCCGATTATCTCGGCGCGCCCGAAACCGAAGCTTCTCTGGGGCGTTGCGCTGCGACGTGCAATTCGTGCCGCAACGAGAGCAAGCAAAATACCACCCACCGCCGAAAAGGTATGAAACGCATCGGATAAGACCGAGATTGAACCGGTATACAGTCCAATCCCAAATTCGACGATGAAATAAATACCGGTTAACCACGCGGTCAGACCCAGACCGCCGCCACTTCCCGACGGAATGTGGCTGCCATGTTGCATTGACATTGTCACGGACCTTCCCCCTTTGCGTGATCAGTATTATTAAAGAGTGTCACCCATAGCTGTGTCACTGTCAGGTGCCACGATTTGATCAAGCAAGCTGCCACGCCAGATCAGGAACAGCGCCGGAATGACGATCAAGGTTAAAATCGTCGCACTCACCATGCCGCCGACCATGGGTGCTGCGATGCGGCGCATGACTTCAGAGCCTGTGCCACTGCCCAGCATAATCGGTAGCAAGCCAGCAATGATTGCCGCAACTGTCATCATAATAGGGCGGACACGCAGCAACGCGCCATCGATGACAGCCTGGCGAATGTCATCCATATTCAGGGCACGGCCTTCGGCTTCGGCTGTGTTCATGTGCTGGCGAATCGCCAGGTTCAGGTAGACCAGCATCACGACGCCAATTTCAACCGAGACGCCGGCCAGAGCGATGAAGCCAACGCCGACTGCGACCGACAGATCGTAGCCAAGCAGATAGAGCAACCAGACGCCACCAACCAGTGCCATCGGCAAGGTACCCATGATAATGGCCACCTCGGCGAAGCGTCGAAAATTGAGATACAGGAGCAGTATGATTATCGCCAGCGTTAACGGGCCCACCACCGAAAGACGCTCTTTCGCTCGTACCATATATTCGTACTGCCCGGACCAGACCAGCGAATAGCCCGCCGGCAAATCCAGCTGCTCGGCAACAACCTGCTGTGCCTCTGCGACATAAGACCCCAGATCACGACCGCTGATGTCGACGTAGGTCCAGCCGTTCAGCCGGGCATTCTCACTCTTGATAACCGGCGGGCCGTCAGTGACCGTTACCTCGGCCACATCGGCAAGCGCAATGCGTGCGCCCTGGGGCGTCACGATAGGCAACAGGCGCAGCTGCTCCACAGAGTCACGAAATCGCTGCGGGTAGCGTAAATTCACCGGATAACGTTCCCGTCCTTCGACGGTTTGGGTGACATTTATGCCGCCAATCGCGGTACGTACAATGTCCTGAATATCGTCGATATTCAGACCGAATCGAGATGCCCTGGCACGATCAATATCTACATCGATGTATCTGCCGCCGACAACACGTTCCGAATAAACCGAAGCCGTGCCAGGCACGGGCTCCAGTATCCGCTCAAGGTCCTTGCCAATGCCCTGAATGACGCCCAGATCCGGGCCCGCAACCTTGATACCGACCGGCGTCTTGATGCCGGTTGCCAGCATGTCGATGCGGGTCTTGATTGGCATCACCCAGGCGTTGGTCAGGCCGGGAAATCTGACCAATTTATCCAGTTCCTCGCGCAAGCCATCCGCAGTCATGCCCTCGCGCCATTGATCACGAGGCTTGAACTGAATAATCGTCTCGATCATGGTGAGAGGAGCCGGATCGGTTGCCGTTTCAGCACGGCCAATTTTGCCGAAGACCCTCTTCACCTCAGGCACCGTTCGGATCAATTTGTCAGTTTGTTGCAGCAGCTCGCGCGCCTTGTCAATCGAAATGCCCGGATAGGTCGTTGGCATATACATGAGATCGCCCTCATCCAGAGGTGGCATGAACTCTGAGCCAAGTTGCGTCACCGGCCACAGCCCAACAATCAATACGGCAGCAGCCCCGACCAACGTTGCTTTGGGAAATCGGATAACCCAGTGAATAACCGGCTGATAGATGGCAACCAAAAATCTGTTGATCGGGTTTTTCTGCTCGGGTATCACCTTGCCGCGAATGAAATAGCCCATCAATACCGGCACCAGGGTGATCGATAGCCCGGCCGATGCTGCCATCGCGTAGGTCTTGGTAAATGCCAGCGGAGCGAAGAGCCGCCCCTCCTGCGCTTCGAGCGTGAACACCGGCAGGAAGCTCAGCGTAATGATCACTAACGAAAAGAACAGCGGCGGTCCGACCTCGCTGGCCGCATCCGCTATGATGCGCCAGCGATTCTCGTCAGTGAGTGGTTCATGCTCGATATGTTTGTGCACGTTTTCAATCATGACGATCGCCGCATCAACCATGGCGCCAATGGCAATGGCAATCCCGCCGAGCGACATGATGTTGGCGTTGATCCCCTGTTGATGCATGACGATGAAAGCCACCAGGATGCCTACGGGCAGACTGATAATAATCACCGCCGAGGATCGCAAGTGGAACAGAAAGACCGCGCACACCAGTGCCACGACCAAGAACTCTTCCAGCAACTTGCCTTGCAGTGTGTCCACAGCCCGATCAATCAGATCAGAACGATCGTACGTTGTTACGATTTCAACACCGTCCGGCAGGCTCCGCTGTAATTCCGCCAGCCGATTCTTGACGCCCTCGATGGTCGCCCGCGCATTTTCACCCCAGCGCATAATAACGACGGCACCGACAACTTCTCCCTCTCCATCCAGCTCGGCAATACCGCGGCGCATCTGTGGTCCCAATCTGAGCGTGGCCACATCCGTCAGCATGATCGGCGTGCCATCCGCATTAACGCCCAGGGGAATGGCGGCCAGGTCATCCAGACTTTGCAGATAACCTGAGGCACGTACCATGTACTCGGCCTCACCCATTTCGATCACCGAGCCACCAGTCTCCTGGTTGCCTGCCTGGATTGCTCGTTTGACCTGACCGAGCGTCAAATCAAACGCACGTAACTTGTCCGGGTCCAGAACAACCTGGTATTGCTTGACCATGCCACCGATGGTGGCCACCTCGGCCACACCAGGGACCGTTTGCAATTCAAATTTCAGGAACCAGTCCTGAATGCTGCGTAGTTCAGACAGATCGTGCTGCCCGGTACGATCGACCAGCGCGTATTCGTAAATCCAGCCAACACCGGTCGCATCCGGACCCAGGGCCGGCTTGGCGCTCGCCGGCAGTTGACCCGAGACCTGGCTCAGATATTCGAGGACCCTGGAGCGAGCCCAGTACAGGTCAGTCCCATCCTCGAAAATAATGTAGACAAACGAGTCACCAAAAAAGGAATAGCCACGCACCGTAACCGCCTTTGGTACCGCCAGCATAGCGGTCGTCAATGGATAAGTTACCTGGTCCTCGACGACCTGCGGCGCCTGCCCCGGGTACGACGTTTTGATAATGACCTGGACGTCCGAGAGATCCGGCAGCGCGTCGATCGGCGTCTGGCTGATCGAGTACATTCCCCAGGCGACCAGAAAACCGGTCGCCAGCAGTACCAGCGGCCGATTGTGAATCGACCAGCGAATCACTCTTGCAATCATTGTCCTGGCTCCGACGGTGAGACAGCCGTAATAACGTAGATACCGCTGTCCTGCTCTTCGATGATGACATCGATGGACTGGCCTTCTTCAAGGCCCGTGAGCAGATGCTCGTCGTCGACCGCAAACCCCATGGTCATGGCTGGCCAGGACCACTCCGCTATCGCCTCGTGATACAGGGTGATCTTGTGTTTGACCGTATCGATGCCGCGCACTACTGCCGCAACCTCAACAGACGACGCCGGCTCATCGGCGACATGTTCGTCCATGCGTGTCAGAGCAGACTCAAGGTTTGATTCGGAGTCAATAAGAAACTGTCCGGATGTAACAACCAGATCAGTCGTGCCGACACCCGAGAGAATCTCGATTCTGTTGCCAGACTCAATACCGACTTGTACCGGTTGCGCACGAAATTTCCCATCGCCCAGGGCCAGTACGACGCGGTCGGTCGCGCCGCCGCGAATCAACGCCTCACGCGGGACATGCACGACCGCAGCTGTTTCGGTGCCGTGGATAGTCACTCTTGCGAACATGTTGGGCCGGAAAAATCCAGACGCGTTGTCGAATAGCAAACGAACTTTGAGCGTGCGCGTCTTCAGATCCAACTCAGGATAAATGTAATCGACAATGCCCTGCAGGCGCTTTCCTGGCAGGTAATCCAGCTCAACCTCAGCGCGCTGGCCTGGTCGAATCCAGTCTGCCTGGCGCACAAAAACCTCTGCGAGCACCCACACGCGATCAAGCTGCGCAATTGACATTACATTGGATGCCGGCGTAATAAATTCGCCTTCCCGCACCCCAAGGTCTGCAACAACCCCATCCCTTTGTGCCAATATCGCCATTGTCTGGTTCACTTTTCGGCTTTTTTGCAACCGTTCGATTTCGTTGATCGAAACGCCAAGCGCAACCAGGCGCGCACGAGATGCTTTCAGTAACGTCGAATTGCCACTTCTAAGCGCAGTCAGGTACTCCTCCTGCGCATTCACGAGCGTCGGCGAATACAATTCGAACAAGGTTTGTCCCTGCCTGACCGGATCGCCGGTCGCGGTTATCTCCAGGCTTTCGATCCAGCCGTCAACCCGCGTACGGATGTGTTGCAGCGTATCCTCGTCATAGCCAACGTAGCCCACCGTATCAATGCGCCGCGACAACACACTGTACTGTGCCTGCTCGGTACGTACGCCAAGATTGTTAACAACCTGCGGGCTTATAGTGACGATACTCTCGTCGTCGTCACTATCACTCGCATATACCGGCACCAGGTCCATACCCATTGGCGACTTGCCGGGCTGATCGCGACGATAATTCGGATCCATCGGCGCCTTCCAGTAAAGGACTACGGGCTCCGCATCAGCGGAATCTGTTGTTGCAGGCTGATCAGGACTCGACGACCAGCGATCTACCGCCATACCGATACCAATACCGGTGACCAGGACAATGAAAATAGTAATTTTGTTTTTCATCGGGAAATTCCTCCGAGATTTGCGAGCACCGCGTAACTTTGAGCACGCTCTACCTGCAAACGAATGTATTCGAGGCGAGTATTGAGGTCGTCCACATAGCCGCGCATAGCGTCGGCGAAATCGCCAGTGTCGCTTTGATATGCCGTGAGCGCAGCGGTAGCGTTGTCGGCCGATACTCCAAGTATCGACTCCTCGTAAAGATCGAGGCGTTTGCCGAGATCCTGCCAGCGCACATACTCTGCATCCAGTTGGCTGTCAAGCCGTCGCAGCAATTCCTCGCGGGACTGGTCGGCGGCTCGCCTTTGATTCAGCGCCGCACCAACCGACTTGTCCTGCCGGTTTTTACGAAAAAAAGGCAGACCAACAGTTACTGATAAACTAATGAAATCGGATCGCGGCTGGCCACTCGGCAAAAACCCGTCGCGATATCCATAGCCAAGGTCCAGCGCCCAGCCAGGTTTGTATTTTTGTTCCGCAAGTTCGACACCGACGTAGCTGGCGCCGACATTCGCATCAGCCGCCAGCATCGCGGGATGGGTCCGAAGGTCTTTCCGTAGCACCTCCAGAGGCGGTACGGCAGTCCACTCAGGCAACATGATTGCTATTGGGCGCACAGACTCTGCACCGACCCACTCCGACAAGGCGGCGCGTGCGCGTGAATGCTGCTTGCGCATGTTAATGATGCGATCGTCCAGTCGAGAGAGTTCCAGCTCTGCGCGCAACACATCCTGCTGACTCTTTCTGCCGACAGAATAAAGCGACGTTGTGATCGTTGCGAGATCAGCAAAAAACGGCCGCGATTCGATCGCCATCTGGTGTGCTTCCCGCCAGTAGTGGGTTTCCAGCCAGGCCATGCGGACGGCCGTCAATACTTCGCGACCGCGGCTGTCAGCCTTGTGGGACATCTCATCGGCGAGGGTGCGAAATTTCCGGGTCGTTAGCGCCCGGGTGTCCCCGCCCGGAAACGCCTGTCGAATCCCCAATTGCGCCTGTGTCATTCCTTCGGTTGTGAAACCGCCAGACTGAATCGGGAAATTGGCCATACCAATGCGCATCGTCGGATCAGGCAACTGACCACCTGCGACCGACTCGTCGCGTAACGCCACGGCACGGAAACGAAGCGAATTCTGGCCGGGCTCATCGTAGAGGGCTAGTTCTTCTGCCTCTTGCAATGTCAGTGGCATGAGCTGCTCTGCAGCTACAAATTGTGCAAAGAACAGCAAGGCAACCAGGCCGAAAGTCCTGAGCAGAAAACCTGCGCGATAACGCGCATCATTTTTGGGGCTGGGCGTGCGCCCGGAATAAATCAACATCTAACAAACTCCTGCGGAAAAACCGAAAAACCGACGGTTCGATGGCAGTGTTTGTTAAATCAGATAGACGCAGTTAAGCAGATTGAGAGGTGGCTGATGGCCCGGTGCATGCGCAACAGCACGAATGCCGGGCAGCAGAATGCTGTGGTCTGCAAGCGGTGCCGTGGCGATATTCGCGGCAATACCGGGCGGAAAATCGTACTGCACGTCCTTGAGAATGGTCTTGGCGCGCCGGCTGTCCAGGCTGCATTGCACTTCAGGCTGGCATTCTGACGACATTTCCACATTGCAGGACATATCAACCACACAAGCTGCGGGCGGGCAGTGGTCGCAATCGGCGCCGGTGTCCGGACTGGCTGTATCAGCACCATGCGCGGCATGCGCACTTTGCACTGATTCCATGGCCATTTCGGCGCCTGACTCCATCGCCATCAGGCACGGCTGTAACGAAACACTCAGCCACGACACAACAAACAGCGAGAGGACGAATCGACCCCAGCCAAGTCTGTGTGTACGCAATGTGTTCAGGTCAGCCAATCGTTTTCCTTAGCGATTAATGCACCCTACCCAGTCTATTATCCACAGGCAAGCGCGATTGTTACCTACGTCACAGTGTAGCCAACTGCATCGGCCCTGCTACTTCTCGCAGCAGCTGTCACCTTCCTGTATTGGCGGGCATTTCACGGTACCAAAAGAGCAATACACGCAGCAATCACCGGCGTTTGGCTTCAACAGCGCCGCACAGCCCTTGCAGTCATAGTAATACTGACAGGCGTTCAGCGGCATTCGTTCCCGCTCTTTGTGGCCGCATTCCGGGCAGGTGATTTCGGAGAATTCAATCAATGATGGCCCCTATATGCAGCTCGCCACGCTCCCTGGCCAGTTCGACCTGTTTTCGCCGCTCCTCGAGCTGCTCCACGCGCTCCTGCGTACTGGAATTTATGCACCGCCGACACGAAACACCCTCGCGATAGTCGGGAGATTGAAGATCTTCTTCACTCAACGGTCGACGACAGGCATGGCACTGCACGTAACCGCCCTCGGCAAGATCACGATCGAGGGCGACCCGCGTGTCGAATACGAAGCACTCGCCTTGCCAGCGATTATCTTCCTCGCCAACCGTTTCCAGGTACTTCAGGATTCCGCCCTGCAGCTGATAAACCTCGTCGAAGCCCAGTTCGAGCATTAGCGCCGTCGCTTTTTCACAGCGGATACCGCCGGTACAGAACATCGCCAATGGTCGCTTCTTGTCGGCCTCATCAAGATTGCTCGCGAAATCCGCAAACTGCCGAAAATTGTCGGTGTCCGGATCAACTGCGTTCGGGAAAGTGCCGACTTCGAATTCATAATGATTGCGCGTATCGATAATCAGGGCGTCGGGCCTTGCAATCAGCGTGTTCCATTCTTCTGCGCCGATATGTTTGCCCGTAATCTTGTCCGGACGGATATCAGGCCTGCCAAGCGTCACAATTTCATTGCGTATTTTAACTCGCATGCGACGAAACGGCACTTCGCTGGTTTCATTCCAGCGTCCCTCGATCGGCTCTTGCAGTGACAATCTTTCCTGCAGCCAATCGAATACGGCCTGCACGGACTCTCCACTGCCAGTTAGTGAGCCGTTAACGCCTTCTTTCGCAACCAGGAGCGTGCCGAGCAGGTTGTATTTCTGACAGTGCACCAGTAGATCCGAACGCAACGTCTCGGGGTCATCGATATCGGTAAAACGATAAAACGCAACAACCTTCATACGCGATCAACCCCGGGCCCGGAAAATGTCAGCGACAATATACTGTGGCGAATCTCCTCGCCAAGTACGAGCCTGGCGTCCTCGCCAATACGCTGGATATCATCATCAAACTCAAGAAAACCTGCAGCATTGCGACGCAGTATTTCGCGTTCTCGCAATACGCGGATGAAGTCCCGAAAAAGGGCTTTGTCGAAGAAATCAGGCGAATGCAGCCCGTAAATCATTGCCATGCGTTGTGCGCTTTTCTGACACAGGCCCTCGAGTTTTGTGCGCGTTAACGTGCCATTTCCGTTTTTGACCAGCAACGCGATCACGAGATAAAAACGTTGCAGCATCGATACCATTGATTGTCCCAGCATCAGTAACTGGAACGCCGGTCCTGAGCCGGCCGGTGGCCGTACGAGATACTTGCCATCGCGAATCAGAATCTTCTCCGCTATAAGTGCATCTATTGCCGCAGCCGCAACATCGTCGATATCCTCGTCATCCCATTTCAGCCGTAATTCTGTCCGCATGAACGGATAGATAAGTCGCACAAGGCGCAGCAGCTCGCTGTGTTCTATACGCCGTCCCTGGATAAAGCAGCAGGCGATGGATGCCGGTATAGCGAACAGGTGTTGAACATTGTTGCGAAAATAGGTCATCAACACCGCTTCTTTCTCGGCCATACTGATCACATCACCAAGTGGGTGCGCGGTGCGACTGATAACATTGAGTCTCTCGCCGTGATCAATAATATCTTCTGCGGTCCAGTCCGGGATGGTCACCGACTCGGAATACCGAAAGCGCGTCAGCAAACTGATGCTAAGTCGCAACTGCCGCCGCAATTCGAGCTCGCCCATGGCCTGTTTTGGCGTCTCCAGCAAAACAGACGCCAGCAGACTAATCGGCGTTACCGCTGCAGCAGCGTTGATGCCGTACATGATTTCGTCGCCAAGCTCGTCAATGACGTCATTGATCCAGACCGGGCGCTCACCAGCGTCCGCCGCAGATTGCCGCCACTGCGGCCGACGGGCATCGAGCAATGGGTCGAGTGGAATTGGTTTGCCAATATTGACATAGACCTTGCCAAAATTTTCGCGCAAGGATTTGATCGATCGAATCAGGCCGGACAGCGTTTCCTTTTTCTTCTCTGCACCGCCCAACTCACTGATAAACGAGGCACCTTCGATCAATTTTTCATAGCCGAAATAAATTGGTACGAATACCACGGGCAGTCGTGGCTCCTGTATGTAGGAACTAACCGTCATGGCCAGCATGCCAGCCTTCGGCTCCAGCAGGCGTCCGGTGCGACTACGGCCACCTTCAACGAAATATTCGATCGTGTGGCCACGCACCAGGATTTGCCGCAGGTAGGCGTTGAAGACTGCCGCATACAGGCGATTCCCTTTGAAGGTGCGGCGTAAAAAGAAGGCGCCGCAACGGCGCAATACTGGACCAATAAAAGGCATGTTGAGATTAATGCCGGCAGCAACATGCGGCAGGCTCAGGCCCTGTTGATAGACGATGTAACTCAGGAGTAAATAGTCGATATGACTCCTGTGACACGGCACATAAACGACCTCGCTGTCACGAGCGACCTCATGCAGTCGGTCGACGTGCTGCAGCTCAATACCATCGTAAATCCTGTTCCATACCCAACCGAGAAATCGCTCCAGGACTCTGACGGTCGGATAGGATATGTGGGCAGCAATTTCCCGCGCATACTTGCGCGCTTTCTGAATCGATTGCTCACGCCTGGCAGTATCGTCACCCGCATCAGCATCGATTGCCGCACGCACATTTTGATCTGCTAACACATGGTTGAGTAGTGTGCGCTGATGCGACAGATCAGGACCAACGGTTGCCACCCGCCGCTGCCGGAAATGGACCCGAAGAATTCTCGACACTTTGCGAAACGCAATTTCAGGTTCCAAGCCGTTTTGCACAATCGAGCTCAAAGTCAAAGGCTCGCTATACCGTAATAAGGTATTACGCCCCTGGAATACCGTCGTGAGCAGCTTGCGCGTTCGTCCGGCAACATCCCAGTTCTCGGTAAACAACAATCGCAGCCAGGAGTGTTCTTTTTGTGGCGACCGACCCCAATAAATTGCGACCGGTACCAACAACAGTTCCTGGCCGCCGGCAGCGATACTGGCTGTCACCAACCGTTTGAGTCGCATCGACCCCTGCCCACTGGTACGGCGAAAAATAAAGCCGCGCTTGCGCCGCAAGACAACGATACGCCGCCGTTCTGACACAGCAGCGAACTGCAACGAATCCGTTGGTGATGGCAAACCGTGGATCCTGCACAGGCGCTCAAGCGCCAGGGTATCTGCCAGCCCGCCGGTTTCCAGTACGTAACAGACCGGCGCATCGGTGCCGGCGAGCAGCTCCGCAGGCGCCTCCGGCTGTACGGCCGGGCGAGCCCAAGTGGCGAAAACCTTGCCTGCCAACCAATACCAGGGGCGAAATAACAGTCCGGCGATATTCATGGGAGACCAATCTTACAGGTTTCCGGGGTCCCGCAAACCATTGCAATTTGCGAAATTCTTGCTAATGCTGCAGCCATGGCCAACTCATCAACCGACCCGAAATGCTGGCTGATCGCGGATATAGGGGCGACGACCAGTCGTTGTGCGATATTACACATGCCTGGGGGCGAACTATCCGTGCCCCGCGTTTATAGTAATGACCACTTCTCCAGCCTGACTGAATTGCTCGCGGATTTTCTCGCCACATCAAGCGATACACCACATGGTTGCGCACTAGCGGTGGCCGCGCCGGTCCTGGGCGGCAACGTTTGCATGATCAATCGTGACTGGCAATTCAATGCGAAAACACTCGGCGATGAGCTTGGCTGCGAAGCGGTTCGAATCATCAATGACTTTCATGCCATCGCGTTCGCCCTGCCCTCGTTTAACGACAGCAATCGACGTGAAATTGGAGATGCGAAGAATCAACGCAACGGCAATATTGCCGTGCTGGGACCCGGTAGCGGACTCGGCATGGCGGCATGGATTAGTGACCGCGAAAATGGCGCGGCGATGTGCGGCGAAGGTGGCCACATCACGATTGCAGGTCGCAATGGAAACGAGGACTTGATCATCGAAAAATTTCGCGATCGTTATGGCCATTGTTCTGCGGAACGCGTCCTCTCCGGTCCCGGTCTGATCGCATTGCACGACGCTATGCACGACATCAGCGTCGCAACATCCGAGGAAATCAGCGGTAATCCGAACGACCCGAAATGCGCTGCAACCATGCGACAGTTTTTCGCTTTTCTTGGCAGCGTTGCCGCAGATCTTGCGCTGATCACAGGCGCGTTTGGCGGCGTCTATATTGCCGGTGGCATCGTGCCCGCGTGTGTTGAGCAACTCATCGCATCGGATTTCCGCTCACGGTTTGAAGACAAGAACCGTTATCGTGAGTACATGCAGTCGATCCCGACGTATGTCGTTACCGATCCGTTTCCGGGGCTCAGAGGATTGTCAGCGTATGTGACACGCGAGTGAATTCGAGGTGTGGTGCAACCCGGTCAGATCTTGTCTGCCAATTGGTTATTCGACCAGTTCATCGGGGTCATGCATCGCAAGGAAGTCCTCCGGCGGAAGAGGCTGCGGAAGAGCGAGGATATAAACAACCCGATCTCGTACTGCGCCCTCGGCATGCAGAACTCTGGCGGGAACCACGATTTTGTCCCCTGCTTTAACAGCAGTTCGTGTGCCGCTCTGCGCATCAAGAAAGTCTGTTTCACCCTCCATGATGTAGGCATGGACCTCATCTGCGTGCCAATGAATGTGGAGTCCGTCGGAGGGGCCCGAGACAAATGTTGTTGGCCAGGTTCCATTCTTCTTCACGTCGTCGAGAACGTCGGCAGTCGATCCAAAAAATTGCGGGTAAAACTGAAGCTCCATCGATATTCTCCTGATCCATTAGTTCCTAGAGATGATGCGCGATGCGAGTATCGCCGGACCATCGTAACCACTGTTGTTAGTGCGATAAAGGGACGTATACTCATTGTTTTCATGTACGGTGCGCACGAATGGATTTTGACTCTGTACGCGTATTTGTCGAGGTGATGACGCAAGGCAGCTTTGCGGCGGTTGCCCGGCACAGGGACGTGGACCCGTCATCCATTTCGCGTTCGATATCGAGCCTGGAGACGGAACTCGGCTTCCGACTGTTTCAACGCACAACGCGAAAGCTCGCGCCAACCGAAGCGGGTGGCGAATATTACGCTCGTGTGCAGAACCTGATTGGCGAGTTTGACCTCGCGGGTGAGGCCGCTCTGGACCTCGTGAGTCTGCCAACAGGAACACTGCGTGTAACGGCATGCACGTCTTTTGGACAGCGAGTACTGGCTCCTCTGCTGCCGAAATTTCGATCTCGATATCCTGATCTGACTATTGATCTTGTCCTGGTGGATCACCAGGTGGACATCGTAGAGGAGAAAATCGACGTCGCGATTCGATTTGGCAGTCGTCCCGAAGGCAATGTTATTGCCAGCAGGTTGATCCCCAGGCATTTTCACGTCTGCGCAAGCCCTTTATATATCAAAAAGCACGGACAACCGTCGCAACCGAAGGAACTGGAATATCTCGATTGCCTGTTGTTTTCGATGCCCGGGTATCGCAACGCCTGGAAGTTCCGTAAGTCTTCGAAAGAGTCGTTTACCGTACCAGTTTCTGGTCACCTGCTGGTGTCTCACGGTTTGACGATGACGGCCTGTGCTGTCGCAGGGCTCGGCCCGTCGCTGTTGCCGGATTGGCTGTGCAAAGATGAGATCGATAACAAAACGCTGGTCGACTTGTTTCCAGGCTACGAGTGCACGGCAACCGAATTTAATACTGCTGCCTGGTTGGTCTACCCAAGTCGCACCTACTTACCACAAAAGCTACGCGTATTTGTTGAGTTCCTGCGCTCTGAAGTACAGGACGTCGCCTGAATGACAATTTAAACTACCTGGATCTTGAGGGTCGGACAGAACCTGCCCATAAGTTCCTGAATCGTAAAGGTCAAAAATGAAGAATGCTATCTACCTGCTCTTTCCTTATCCGGTTATGGTCTGCGGCAAAAATTATGAGTTTAGCAGTGCCGAAAAATCCTTCATTTCCGGATTGGAGATGATCGACAATACCGGTAATTCGATGTCGAAAAATGATAATGTTTTGGAGTGCGATGAGCTTTCTGATCTAAAACTGTTTATTGATGAGCAAATACTTATCTTTAAGAAGCAGCTCCTGCGCATGAAGGACGACAACGAGATTTATATCACTCAATCGTGGGTCAATAGTTCTGATCCCAATCAATTTCACCCAAAACACAAACACCCCAATAGTGTAATAAGTGGCGTGATGTTCTTTGACGACAATGATGATGAAAGCCTGCCACCGATAAGGTTTCATCGAACACTGGAAATGTTCCCACTGGAGTTCGAATTCGACGATCTGAACGAGTCCAATGCGAGCTGCAGATCGTTTAAAACGGTGCAAGGAAGTCTTATCCTGTTTCCCTCTCTTCTGGAACACGATGTCGAGAAAAACAGGTCTGACAGAACGCGAATTTCGATCTCTTTTAATACTTATGTGCGTGGCGTAGTGGGAGGCAGGAAAAAGCTTGCTGAGGTTAAGATTTCTTAATCGCTACCTCAAGGGCAATCGCGGCAAGGTCGCTCACGCGCATCCCTGCGCTCCGCGACATAAGTACTTCCTGTACACAATGCCTCCTACGTTTCTATTGGCAGGATCGTTGGAGCGGCATCATTCCGCGATCAGATCGAACTACGGATCCTTTCGGGAATTACCTTCAGCTTCATCCAGCGCCGCATCCATACGGTCTTTATGCTCGAAGCCCAGGTCTTCAACCTGGCGGGCCCTTTCCATCTGATTGTTGTAGCCAGCTGCGATTTCCGCACCGACCGTTTCCTCACGTTCTTCCGGCTCTTCGGAGCTGCAGCCTGTAAAGGCCAGCGACAGTGCGAGCAAGAGCAGCATTTTCATGACAATCTCCAAGTTCAGTCATTGCTGAGATTGTGGATGAATGCGCGCAGATAGTATGTGATCTCGTCGAGATTTGCGGTCAGACGATGATCACCGTCGACCAGGTGCAACGTCGCATTACAGGCTTTTGCGAACCGGATGCTGTTCTCCACAGGCACGATGTCGTCGTCCCAGCCATGCACAATCGTTATAGGGATTGCGTGTGTAGGTGGCGTGAGATCTTCATAGCCTTCCATGTAGAAAGCCGGTGCCAACACGAATAATCCAACCGCAGCGACTTTTTCTGCAGCCGCCGTTGCGACGTGACCACCCATGCTTGAACCCACCAATACCAGCGGTTCTGTTACGCCATAGCAGCAAGCGACCAGTTTTTCGACGCGCTCTGTTGGGTCCACGATCCCTTGGTAATCAATACTATCGACGCGACAACCGAGTTCACGCACTACCTCAGCCATCGCATTTATTTTGGTACCCCACGGGCCGCTTTCCTGCCCGTGTGAAAAATAGACTGCCGGCATCGTCATACGATGATGCCCTCGCCATCGTGACACATGTCTTCTATTTTTCTCGCCAGCAGCCAGTCACGATCCTGACCCCAGACTGTTGCATCACCAATCCGGAAAGATGGCACGCCCCACAATCCCGCATCGGTCAGCTCATCCCGGTTCGCCTGCGCCCAGGCTCGCCAGTCTTCCTTTTCCAGTGCCTCTTTCAGATCAGGCCAGAACAAGCCACTGCGCTCAGCAACGATTTCCATGCCCTCATCGCTGGCAACATCGATCGCCTCGGCAAAAATTGCCTGGCCGGCTGCCAACAGGAACTCGCGCTCGTGGCCTTCACTCTTCGCGTAGTAGAAAGCAGCGATACAGCGTTCAGCGCCCTCCCCTAAAGAATCCGCAATCTTGCCAAAGGGAACATCAAGATGCTCTGCCTCTCGGTTTGCGTCCCGAACGATGTACATGAGTTTTGGTCTGGGCACTTTCAATCCACGCATCACCATTGGCATTACCGGCTTCACATCCAGCTTGAGTCCGAATGCATCCGCAATTTCATAAGTACGTTCCAGCGCAAGGTAGGCATACGGACTGCGAAACGAATAAAACATTTCCAGCGGCGGCAGGCTTGCTGCTTTCACCGGCCTCGTTGCCGGCAGTTTCAATCGCATCGCCTGCTGCAATGAAGCCAGCTCAGGAATTGGTTCTTTATAACGATGCAAGCCCTGCTGATCGAATCTCTCGATCAGGTAATGCAAACGATCAACACCCCAATACCACTCGCCCGCGTAGTTCATCGTCGCGCAATTGTAATGACCCATTTTTCGCAGCAACAATTGGTTCTGACCGATCAATACGTTGGTTTCTGACAATTCCGCCTGCGCTCGTCCAACAATGCGTGCAATGCCTTCCGGGTCTCCACGCCAGTAGGCACTAAGCGCTTTTATGAACGTTTCAGAAAAATCCTTCTCATCATGTTCTTCACCAAGAAAGTCCAGCAGCGACCGCCGGTATTCAACGGCAGGTGTGCTGCCAACATCGAGAAAGGGCACGCCAAACTCGCGCGCCATTGCAGCACAATCCGCCATCGCATAATCGTCCAGCATGCCCGGTTGTGGCTTGTAATCACCGCTCAGCGCCTGGCAAAGATAGAAGCGAAACTCCACTTTCTTGTAGCGGGTGATTACGTGTTCCAGGTAGTAACTCAACAGGTATGAGTAGGGATCATCGAGTTGCAGGAATACGGAGACAACCGGTTTCTTGAACGACAGTTTTCTGCGTAAGTCTTTTAGTGAGCGGCGCAGTGCGATGAAGCGCTTGTCGAGAATGATTTGCAGGTACAGTGAAAGCAGTTTTCGTTTCATTTATTGGTCGTCCCAGGCGGCACTTGGTTTCCACAAAAGTTCATCAAGATCAGGTTGCCAGCGGTATTTTTTCATGTCGACGCGACCCTTGAGAATGGCAACATCTTCCATCATAAGCCGTTTCGCCTGCTCGTTAAACGTGTCACTTCCGTGCTCGAACGCTATCTTGCCGGATGCGGTGATTACCCGGAACCATGGCACGTCATGTCCGCGTGGCAACTGACGCAGCGCATAACCGACCTGGCGCGCACCGCGACGAATCCCGGCGATTTCCGCTATTTGCCCATAGCTCGCGACAGATCCTGGTGGAATATCACCAATCGTGCTCCAGATGCGTTCATTGCGTTTTTGGGTAGTTGATTTCATCGCTTAAGCAGCAGGAGCATACCAATTTGGTTTAAATATCATATAGATAGCGCAGATCGCCC
>Ga0209987_10000203_pt1 | contig 29316 bp, 32 predicted proteins | sample N074metaG_FD_182134 | JGI IMG/M metagenome (GOLD analysis project Ga0209987, IMG submission 182134) | Deep subsurface microbial communities from Kermadec Trench to uncover new lineages of life (NeLLi) - N074 metaG (SPAdes) (version 2) | ecosystem: Environmental > Aquatic > Marine > Ocean trench...
AAAATTATTAGGCCCGGAGATCATGGTTTTAGGGTTTTTTAGAAAAATAATTTGCACTGAATAGTTTTTTTTTGATAATTTTAAAGGATGAAATATTAGTCAATAAAATATTACAACTATCATCAATGGAGTCATTATTCATTACTGGAACAGACACTGATGTAGGAAAAACATACGTAGCAGCAGGACTTGCAGTGACCTTACGAAAGATGGGCGTTGATGTAGGAATTATGAAACCATTTGCAGCAGGTACACCTCAAAAAAAAGGTTTGAAATCCGAAGATGTAGAGATTTTGTCTAAAGCAGCACAAGTCTCAGATCCTGAAAAATTAATGAATCCACAGTTTTTCAAAATGGCAGCATCGCCATATACTGCATCAAAGAATTTGAAAGTTAAAGTCAAAGTCAAATCAGTACTGTCTAGTTTTAAAAAATTATCCAACCTTCACTCAATGCTACTTGTTGAAGGTATGGGTGGAATTATGACACCGATTTTAAAAAATTATTTTGTGACAAATTTGATAAAAGAGATGAAGTTACCTGCAGTTATTGTTACTAGGACAAAGATTGGAACGGTAAACCACACTATCATGACTTGTAAAATGTGCGAAAAATACAAAATTCCAATAAAGGGAATTATTATTAATAATTTTGACTCTGATGGATATACAGTAAAAACTCTTAAACGAGACTTGCAAAGTCTGACTGGTGTTCCAATATTAGGTACAATTCCATTTATTGAGAACCTTAGTGATGATTCTTTGTATAATAATTTCAAAAGAAATATTGATATGAATTATTTGATAAAATAAATTAAATTCGTAAAATTTTGAATTTGTTTTCTCCTTGAAGGTTTACAAACTGTGCAATGTCATAGATGATACTTGAAAAAGATGACTCTTCTTTTTGGATAACATATGTCTTGTTTTCAAATCCCAGGTCTTTAGTCAAAACAAGCCAGATGTTTTGTTTTTCTGGCTGAATTTTTTGTAGCTGCTCAAGTTTTTTCTTTATGCTGTTTTTGTCTAGTGTCTTTGGAATGCAAATTATTAGCGTTTTTTTTGGATCTTTTTCCAAGGTTTTCAAGTCTGGAATAACAATGTCGATTTCAATTCCCTGATGTTCTACCTTTCTTTGAGTGGTCAACATGGCATTTGTAAGCATGTAGTGTAATAGTCCTGTAGCTAAAACTCCCAAATTCTCTTCTTTATTATTCATTAATGCAACTTTATGATAGCAATTAACCAAGATATCATCAATTATTTCATTCATCTTTGTTTGGGAAAACAGATCTTGAAATCTTTTTTCTGACTTTTCTATATAACTAAAAAGATATTCTTTGACTGGATTACTTTCTTCTTCCATGAATTATTCGTTGAAAACATATCGTCTTTCGCCTCTAGATTCTGGTGTGGTGTTAACATCTACAAGTATGAATTCATGTTTTGATTTTAAAAGAGATTCTTCTAGGCCTAGTTTATTTTCATGAATGGTTTCATATTCGTCTAAAGTCAATTTACGTCTATGGCCAAGATCTGCCTCCAAATTCATAGATTTGACAACCTCTTTGTATTCTGGTTGAATTACCCCGCTAAACACCATTGCACTGGAGCCACTACCATAAGATCCAAATCCTATACGCTTTCCTTCAAGGTTAATTCCTTTTTGATACTCAAATTCAAGGCTGCTTCTAAATCCTAAGTAGAGTGACGCAGTATACAAATTTCCAATCATCTCTGATGCAATAAGGGAGCTTGCAAGCTTTGCCTCATAGACTTCTTGATATTCTGGAGTTTGTGTGAACAACTTTGTAAACTCGTGGTCTTTAGTCATATATTCATGGTCTCTAAGTACTGATTCAATAGTTCCCCTCGGATCTTTTGGCACAGGCTCTTCCATTGCAATCTGCTGAATAATTTGTTTCCATCTTGGAAGTTGACGCCATTCATGTCTTACCAAATATGCCAGTGCTTTTTTTCCCATGGCGCTGTATGGCAAGTGCATGTTAATGTAATCCATATGATCTAAAATTGTCTCACCTGGTTCTAGTTTAATCAGTCCACTCGAAACTGCTTTTTTCTTGTAAATATCTAATGCCTTTCTTACCTGAATCATGTACAGTAAATTGGAGTACTGTCCATGAACGATAGGTGTTTCTTTTCCAAATGGCCTGTAAAAATCATACTCATCTCTAATAGAGGTCGCCGTGACCTTTGGGTCAAAAGTTAACAATCTAGGATTGTCATTAAGTAACATTGTAATTGCTCCTGCACCTTGGGTCATCTCACCACTACTTCCTAAGTCGTACTTTGCAATATCTGAAACTACTACAAGTGCTGCTTTTCCCTCAGCTTCTCCTGCTCTAATCCAATTTGTATTATCATATAGTGCATAAGAGCCGCTAACGCATGCGAACTTTGTTTCAACTCCACCGCAGTGCTCAAACGCACCTTGGCCATAAACTTGCTCAAGCATTCCAATTACATAAGAGTTCATTGCTTTTGATTCATCAAAGGATGATTCAGTTGAAACGTAGAGTCGTCCAATATCTTCTGGTGAGAGTTTATTGTTTTGCATAATTGTCAGACAAGCATTTGCTGCAAGACATGCTGGATCTTGGTTTGTATCTACAATTGCCATCTTTGATACCCCCAAACCTCTTTGAAGTTTGGCCGGATCCAATCCACGGGCTTTTGCAAAGTCAACAGCATCTACATACAATCTTGGTATGTAAATGGAAATATCGTCAATTCCTGCTGCCATCAGTTTGCCTCCTTAGGTGCTCATATAAGGATTAACTATGAAGAAATTTAGCTCCTCAACACCTAAAAAAAATAATTTTATGCCTAGATCTTTAAAAAGGTGTATTGATCTTGACCGATCAAGACTCTGATTTTTTATACCTGATCAGGCAAAAAATCCAAATTAAATGAGATCGACTTGGGAATTAGGATAATTTCTTCAACTCTGAATTGAATATTTTCTCGAAACTTTCATAGGGCTGTGCCCCGGAAATTCTTGTTATATTATTATCAGGACCAATAACAAAAAATGCAGGAGTCCCAGTTATGCCCAACTCTCGTGCATCTTTATTGCTATTAGATATGATTTGAGAATATTTTTCATCGATCATGCAATCTGACCACTGGTCAATATCTAATTCAATTTCTTGTGCAAATCTTAGCAAGTTATCCGATGAGGCCCATCCATTATTCTCTCCAGTCCAATTGTTGTATAGTATGTCGTGATATTTCCAAAATTTACCTTGATCATTTGCACAATGAGTACCATGGGCGGCATCTACAGAATCAGGACCAATAATGGTAAAGTCTTTAAAAATCATTTTGACTTTACCTGTTTTAATAAATTTTTCTAGCAATCTATGCTCAGTGTTATGAAAATGCACATTGCAAAAATGACATTGATAGTCCCCAAATTCTATTAAAGTTACTGGGGCATTAGGGTCTCCAAGTATGGGCGACCCATTTTCCAAGAATGTAGGGGATATGATATTTGTAGAAATTATTTCCTGAGATTTCTGAGCAGGTTCTATAGCCAGTCTTGGTTCATCATTTATTGTGTTCAATGCAAAAAATACAATTATTATTGACAAAGATGCAATTGCAGCACCAATTGCCAAAGAGGGTCCATGAATCAACACCTATTTTTTTATTTATACACATTTAGGTTTTTGTAAACGAATTTTTTTAATTCCTTAAATCTATAATTATAATTAGAAATTTTTAAAAATTTATTTTATTTCAATAATTTAATTAATTTTAAATTTAAAAAACACATAGAAACTTAATCTGTCATGACAAAAAGTATTAAAAACACTTACTTTTGGTTTAAAAGATCATTTATGCCAATTTGTCTGTAATTAACTGAATGTTGGCTAAATTATTCAAAGGGTATTGTTTATAGAGAAATATGAGGTTAAGGCATGAATTTTGTTCACTTTAATCAAACACGGGTATTTATGCAATTTATGAAGACCAAACCTTGTATTGACAATAAAACCACCAGTATTGATTGTAGAAGATAGTCAGGCAGTAACTATGCTACTAAAGAGCTTTTTAGATAAATTAGGCTACTCAAATGTTTATTCTTGTAATAATGGATACGCTGCAATAAAGGAATTTAAAAAACTTGTAAAGGCACAGACTCCTCCCATCGTTCTTTTAGACTATATGCTTCCAGATATGGATTGTCGCTCAGTTTTAACTCAAATTCTTGATGTACTGCCAAATGCACGTGTGGTTTTAGAAACTGCTACCGAAAAGGATGATGATGGTGTCAAAGAGCTTATTCGTCTTGGAATCTATCAATATTTGGAAAAACCAATAAGATTTGAGAGTCTCAAAAATGTATTTGAAACTATTGAAAATGAAGATTTCTTTTTCATTAAAGAATCAGAGCAACTCCAAATGCTTGAAAATGCAGAAGAAGAGGTTAGAACAAAGGTAATAGACAGGGTTGATTTTATTTTGAAATCATCAAGACAAGTTAGTCTTAATTATATTGAACAGATGATAGGATTCTCTGATGAAACAATTAGATTGCATTTGAACGAATTAGAACGAACGGGAACTATAGTTAATTTAGGAGAAAAAAAAGAGGTCGCATGTAAGAAATGTGATTCTGTGAAAACAACCCAAGTCTTTTCATGTCCATCATGCAATAGTCCACATTTTAGATTAGGAAAATTAATTGAACACTATAATTGTGGAAATGTTTCCGAAGAGAGAACATATGAGAATGACAAATGCCCAAGTTGTAACAAAGAGATAAAGGCTTTAGGAGTAGATTATCGAGTATTACCTAATCATTACATTTGTAATAATTGTAGTGATGTATTTTCAGAGTTGTCATCAGAATATCTGTGTTTAAAGTGTGAAAACAAATTCACTCTGGAAGAAGTAAACTGGCAAAGTAGCTGCAACTATAAGCTAGCAGCAACATGATTTTAGGATAAGCTGGATCATGTTTAATCCAAATCGAAAACAAAAAATGGAGACCGACCCATTAACCTATTCAAAGGAGCCAATTGCAATGTCTGGCCCAAAATCTATTCAAAAAACAAAACCAACAGACCTTCAAAGTTTTAAAAATCAAAAGAAAATCAAAATCGATCCGGTACAAATTACTCTGACTGTAGCTATCTTCGTTTTTCTTGCAGGAACGATTTACTTCATTTTAGGACCCATAAGCATGGTTGCTATGGCAATTGGGGGAGGAATGTCGATTTATCAAATGTTTGGCCTCAAATCAAAAATGTTTTCAAAAAATAAGAACGGTCGTAAAGGTCCCTCGATTTTATTATTTGTTTTAATAGGCTCACCATTTTTAATGGCAGGATTAGTTGCCTATGAAGGGGCAACACTGTTAGAGTCTCCTGCAAGAATAATCCTACTTTGGGCTATGGTTATTTCTTTTTGGACAACTATGTTATTTGTTCCAATGGCCGTTTTGAGTAAACATCGAGAAAATCTTCAACCTGATTTAAAACACTATCCAAAAGTATCAGTAATAATTCCTGCATATAATGAAGAAAAAGTAATTAAAAAAACAATAGAGTCGATAATTGAAACACGATATCCACGAAAAGAAATTATTTTTGTGGATGACGGAAGTAATGACAAAACTTTAGAGGTGGTAAGTCAATTTAAAAATCAAATTATAATATTACATAAGGATAATGGAGGTAAAGCTTCGGCATTAAACTACGGATTAGTTTATGCCAAAGGAGAAATTATAGTTGTTGTTGATGCTGACACAATCGTAGGACTAACTGCTCTAAAAGAGATTGTAAAAGGATTTGAAGTGGACAAAAATGTTGCCGCTGTTGCAGGAAATATCAAAGTGAGAAATAGAGTTAATTGGATTACAAAATGTCAAGCACTGGAATATCTTACTGGAATTCAGGTCATCAGACGCGCCTTTGATATGTTTGGTTCAATTACGGTAGTCCCTGGGGCACTAGGTGCATTCAAAAAATCATGTGTTTCTGGTACTGGTGCTTATGGTAAAGAAACAATAGTTGAAGACTTTGATCAAACAATAAAACTGCTAAAAGCTGGTTTGATTACACAAGGAAGCATCAAGGCAGTTGCATATACGGAAGCACCTGGAACTTTAACTGATTTTGTACAACAAAGAAAACGATGGTATCGAGGAAATATACAAGTCCTAGCGAGACATGCAGATGCCCTAACTAACCCTAGATTTGGAAATCTGCAAAAACTTGCTTTGCCATATCTATTCATGGGCATGATTGTTACTCCAATTATTGGCTTTACTGCTCTAGCAAATGTTGTTTATGGAGTACTTAGCGGTGATGGATGGTGGGTTTTACAGGCAGCTGGGATTTTTACGGTTGTTCACTTTTTGATGTGTGCCTTGGCAATTAGAATTGATGGTGAGGATCAAAAATTGTTAATTTATTCAGGATTTTTGCTATTCGGATTCAAACAAATTGTTGACTTTTTGTTACTAAAAGCAATGTTAGAACAATTAATGGGCAAACAAGCTACATGGACTAGTGCAAGGAGAATTGGTGAGTGACATGTTAAAATCAAAAATTTACCAAATTTGTACAATTGCTATAATTTCTTCATTGTTTATCTCAATTGGTTCTTCATTTGCTGAAGAATTAGAAACATTACAAATTGAAATTAAATATACCAATGGTGATAGAATAGATACTTACCAAACAAAGTATGTTGTTTACCAAGATCATGAAAAAACTCCTATCTTTGAAAAAAAACTAGATAGCAATCCTGAAACTATTATTCTTCCAAAGGATCATAAATACAAAGTTGAAATTTTTGTTAATGGAATGTTTTCTGAAGTAGGATATGTAGAATTACAAAATGAACCCAAAAAATTGGATATTAGTATTCCATTACCTGGAGGTATAAAATTTAATGTTTTTTTTGATGATGGAGAGGCACCAATTGATAATGCTGTGATAGTAATCAAATCACAGGACGGTGAGAAACAAAGGATAGGAAATACAAACGAACAAGGAGATACTTTGAGATACTGGCTCCAGTCAACCACTCTCCAAAAAGACTACTATATAGCGGAAGTATATTATGATGATTACTTTCTAACAAGTGTTTCTAACATAAAATTATTTCCAGGTATGCCACAAAACCAAAAAATAGTTGTTCCAATACCTGAGGTGGTAGAGGAATTAATCACCTTTAGGCTATATGATGTAGTGTCAGAAAAAATTTTTAAAAATGACGGAAACTTTTCAATTTTACTTACAGATCAAAATGGTGTGTTCTTTAAAGAATCTTTGATAAATAACAGGGGTGAGACTTATTTTTCCAGTATTCCCTCTGGAGTATATTCTGTTTCGGTCTTAAGGGACGGGATAAAAGACAACCTTTGGATAGACACCAAAATAGCTATTACAGGTAATCAAAATGAATTTGATTTATTCCAAATAGAGGTAATAGACCAAATCTCCGAACCAACCTCCGAACCAACCTCCGAACCAACCTCAGAACCAGTTTTTGAGCCAATAGTTTATGCAACTACAATTAAAAAATACCAATTATCTTGTAACTGTGTTTCATTCAGATTAGATGGTGTTCAGGATTTTTGGCTAAACAATGTTCAATTTGAATTAATTAACCTATTTTCAAAAGATCATGTTCCTCTTACCGTTGGAATTATTATTGATTCTTTTGGAAATGATCCTTACATAGTTGATTTGGTAAAAAATGAAATAAAAGATAATAATTTAGAAATTGCTAATCATGGACTAGATTCAACACCATTTACAGTATTTGACAAAGAAAAACAAAACTCCATGCTAAAAGAATCCACAAATAAAATTTATGAAAAATTAAATGTGTCTCCTAAAATATTCATTCCACCAGAAAATAGATTCAATGAGGATACCAAAAAAGTATTGATCGAGAATGGATTTACTCACCTCAGTGCAAGTATGCTAAATGATTCTCCCCCATTTCTATTAGAAGGCGAGTCTCTTTACAGATTTCCAGAAATTGCATCAACAGGAGGATACATTCCTTCACAAAATAGAATTATAGGAATTTCATCTGACAAAACTTTTTCTGATGCAATGGAGGGAATTAAAAAATATGGATTTGCCGTAATCACCCTTCATCCACAGGAATTTTCAATTTTCAAAGGTGGTAAATATCTTAATGAATTAAATTTAGACCAAATTAAAGAATTAGAAACCTTACTTGAAAAAATTAAATCCCAAAATATTGATGTTGTTCATCTGGGACAGATCGACCAAAGAATCATCAAAGTAGCGATTTCCGAAAAACCAAAAAATCCTTTAGAACCATATGATATTCCTGTATGGGTTAAAAACAATGCAGGTTGGTGGAGAGACGGACATATTGATGATAATACATTTGTACAAGGAATTCAATTTTTAATCAAAGAGGGGATAATGCAAATTCCTCCAACCACCCAAGGCTCAGGAGGTTCAGAAATCCCTGATTGGATTAAAGACAATGCAGGTTGGTGGGCAGAAGGCAAAATTTCAGATGATGATTTTATCTATGGGGTAAACTATCTAGTAAATCAGGGAATTATTATAATCGACATTTGATTTCAAACTAATCTAAATAAACCGGTCTCATTGTACCAAAAACATGAAAAAAGTTTTCATTAATGGTTATGGGTCAATAGGTAGTAGAATTACTGCATTTCTAAAAGATGATCCTGAAATCTCAGTGATAGGGGTGGGTAAATATTCTCCAGATGAAAAAGTAAATTTGGCAATTTCTAGAGGATTAAATGTGTATGTGCCCAAAAAGAAGACTGATGATTTTAAGGGCTTAAAAATTTCAGGCACTATAGAGTCTGCTCTTGATAACTGTGATTTGGTAATTGACGCATCTCCAGGTGGACAGGGATATTCTAACAAGAAGAATCTTTACAGCCCAAAAAACATAATGGCAATTTATCAAGGCGGTGAAACAGCTACAGGCAATTATGCCGTATCAGATTTGTTGTTTAATTCTCGTGTAAACTATGATCTTGCCATCGGTAAACGACATGTTATGCAGGGAAGCTGTAATGTTACTGGAATGGGAAAAATTCTTGAACCACTTAGGAACAAATTTGGTGATCAATTAATTCGATTTGATGTCACTTTGGTGAGAAGATGGGCGGACATTGAGCAAAAAGAAAAAAAAGTTATAGACACTATAGAAATGACAGAGAAACCTCATCAGGGAGACGATGTAAAAATTTACTTTGGAAAAGATGCCCCATTATTTGTCAGGGCTATCAAGGTGCCTACCAGGCAGATGCACCTACATATTATGGATATTAGATTTAAAAATACAGCCCCAAAACCTTCTGAAATTCACGATGTTTTTGCCAATGAGTTTGGTGTGGCAGTTTTGTGGAATGCCATGGGAACAAAAGATGTAAGAGACTATGCTACGGTCATGGGATTTAACTTTACAGATACAAACATGATTCACATTCATGCAAATATGACAGAATCCATTGGAGATACCATTCAGATGATGTACTCTGATGACCAGACAGGAATTGTGATTCCAGAAAACCATATGTTAATGCAATCAATGTTATTTGGTAAATCCTACAAAGAAGCATTTTCTCACACAGAATCTATCTTTCACATGGCAGAAAAAAAGAAAAAACTTGAAGAACATTTTGCTAAAAATGATTAGGCTTTTATTTTCTCTATTCTAATTTTTTGAGGTACATTTTTCAGTACTTTCTCTACAACTATTCTAAGATCATCAATTTCAATTTTATCTCCAGCTTGCGGTATGTCCTGTAGCTTTTCATGTAGTAATCCATTTAGTGAGGCATAATCATCACCCTCTGGAACACTGGTTTTAAAAATTTCATTGATTTTATCAATCTCAATATCGCCATTTGTTATGATGGTATCTTTATCAATTCTTTCGTACTCTATTGGTTTTACAATGTCACTTTCATCCTCTATTTCTCCTACTATCTCTTCTATCAAGTCCTCCAAAGTTACCAGGCCTTCTACTCCTCCATGTTCATCAACTACAATGGCCATGTGCGTCTTTCTTCCTTTCATTTCCTTTAGTAAGGCACTTACCTTTTTTTCTTGAGATGCAAAGACTGGCTTTCTTGCCATTTGTTCCATACTCTTCATTTTATTGTCATTCTCTAGTTCTTTTAGAACATCCCTTACATGAACAAATCCAACTATGTCGTCTTTATTCTCTCCATAGATTGGAATTCTAGAAAATCCGTTTTGATTTATTTGAGGTAATGCCTCAAAAAGTAGGGTTTTCGAATTTAGAGTAAACATTTTTGTTCTAGGAGTCATAACAGAACGAATTACGGTATCATCAAATTTTAGCGCGCCATGAACTAGCTCCATTTCATCCTTTTCTAATGCTTTTTCTGCCAGACCTAGATCAATCACTCCTTTAATCTCTTCTTCTGTAATAGGTGGGGGAAGATAGCTACTTCCAGTTATTTTTACTACTCCTTTTGTAATGATTTCAAAAAATTTTACAACTGGATAAAATACATAACTAAATCCTAAAAGTATTGGAGCGAATCTTAATGCAATCTTTGCAGAATTTGCATTACAGTATGTTTTAGGAGTAATTTCCCCAAACACCAGAATCAAAAATGTCATAACGCCAATAGCAATGCCTAATCCATTATTTGGGAAAAATTGAATGGCTACACTTGTAGCTAATGCAGAAGCACCTACATTTGCCAAATTATTTCCAAGGTTTACGCTTGACATCATCCAGCTTGGATTAGTTTTTAGTTTGTGTAATGCCTTTGAGCCTTTTTTTCCATCCTTTAGTAATTGAGCTACCTTGGATTTGGTTACTCCCACCAGTGCAACTTCTAAACCACTAAAAAATCCTGATAATGCTATAAGGAAAGCTAGAATCACTCCCGAAATCCATAGTTCTACCATAATCTCCTCCAAAAAAACTTGTTAGAATAACAATATTGGTTACTCATTTTATTTTTTATACACCATCTCTTGGCTGGTATGTTTTAGTAAAACGTATTATTAAGGCTTAAGATGTTAAAACCCACCTCTTTGATTGTAACATGTTGATTCGAGGCTACATTTTTGGAGGTATGGCAAATCTATTTTTTGGATTATTATGATAGTCAACAGGTAGCATTGCATCTTTTTGCCGTCCGGTTAAAATTCCTACTACTACGTCATCCTTTTTGATGATTTCCTCCTCTAGCAATTTTTTAATTCCAACCACCGAGGCACCAGAAGCCATTTCACAGTCAAACCCATTTAGACCTACAACTGACATTCCATCTAACATTTCTGCATCTGAAACAGTAGTGACAACACCATTAGTAAAGTCAAGAGCTCTCAATCCTTTTAAAATATTTACAGGCCGTCCAATCTGAATTGCTGTTGCCTTTGTTTTTGGTCTTATGCCTTCTTTATCTAAATGATTATAATATTCTGTAATAAGATCAGTATTTGGTCTACCCTTATTCCAACGTAATTCTTCTCCCTGAAATCTACCATTATACAAATCCGATAATGTACATGCACCTTCAGAATTAATCACTGCGATTCTAGGAATTTTTTTTATCCATCCCCACTCATATAATTCCATTAGTGCTTTTCCACAACTTGATGTATTTCCTAAAGCACCTCCGGGATAAACAATCCAATCAGGTGTTTCCCATTTTAAGTATTCTAATGCTCTGTATGAAATTGTTTTTTGACCTTCTATTCTAAAAGGATTAATTGAATTTACGGTATATCCATTATACATTTTCGCGTCTTCTAGTGATCGTTTTAACGCATCGTCAAAATTTCCGTTGATTTCAACAATTTGTGTTCCAAATTGATATGCTTGACTAAGTTTGCCAGGTGCAATCTGACCAGCTGGAATGTATACATCGCATCGAATTCCTTCATTTGCTGCAAACATACCTGCTGAAGCTGATGTATTCCCCGTCGATGCACAAACAATTTTTTTTGCCCCGACCATTTTTGCATGAGTGAAAGCGCTTGCCATACCGTTATCTTTGAATGACCCGCTTGGATTGTATCCTTCTGGCTGTAACCATAAATTATTACTTGCGATTCCAATAAATGAAGAGACCTTACTCATGTGATATGGTTTTGATTGTCTTCCTTCTGCCCCATCTAGAGAAACTAGAAACTTTGAGCATTCATCTATATTTTCAGTGTCAATTTCACAGAAATTTAATAATTCTCTAAACCTCCAGACTCCACTTTCATTAAAAATAATATCCTCATCCATCCTGCCTCTATGTGCAAAAATCTCCTTCAAGCTCTCATGTGGTTTATTCTTGTACTTTACATCTAGAAGATGACCTTTTTTGCATTGCACATTAGTGCTTTTAATTGGATATTCTAAACCACATTGAGGATCAATGCATTTTAGATATGCGTCACCTTGCATTGTCAGTCTGAAGTAACAATGATAATTTAATCTAAAGGTTTTAGCTTTCATTAGAAGTTTAGTTGGAGTTTATTTGTTAAATTTTCTAAATAATCAAGAGTATCTTATATGACATCATCAACTTTGAATGAAAAATATTTTGGGGTTTCAATTGTAATCATAGTCAAACATTCATGCTTTTCATAAACACTGATAATAATTACACTACAAAATCACCCCTGAGTCATGGTTCCACATAAAGAGAAAAAGGTCCTAATTATTTTAAAAACAGTTACAGTTATTCTCAGAACTAAAAGAATGGCGTGTAATCATATCGTTACTCTTTAGGAAGAGAAACAATTAGTATGTTATCCCCTCTAAGAATTATCTTATCCAGATTCTTTGGTTTTTCTTCAGTAATCTCTTCAACTTCTGTCAGTAGTAAATTCATGTGCGGATCAAATGTTTGTAGTTTTCATCTAATGGTTGTATGATTTCTTAGTCTGATTAATACAACCTTATTTACACATGCGCTTAGAATTTGGTTTATTTCCGAGGACATTAATTCACCTGAAAACTTTATGTTGACTCTTCAGTCTTACTAAAATCATTTTGCTCGTCATTGTCTTGTTGAGGAAGAGATTCCCAATATTCTAATTTCCATACTCCTTCCTTTTCTTTTGTCACTGTAATTCAGTCTGTACCTTAATTGTATATACAACTTTAGATGTATGTTTGCCTTTGAGACAGAAATTACAAATAGATACGACTGCTTAACCACTCTCTTGCAGTTATGCTTTGCATACATCGCCCAATATAGTTAATTTCTCATAAAACATCTCATCTACCTTTGTAATCTTTTGAGCCGTCAATTGTCATCCAACATTTGTAAACAGTATTACCTATTGTTGATTGTGAGTACTGAGAACATAATTATTTGATGAATTATAATATTGCTAGCAACTTTAGTCCTTTGCACCTGTTTCTAATGGTCACCTCCGTTACACCGGAAGCTAAAGCAACTTGTTTTTGTGAAATTTTTTCACCCGTCTTAAGATTTGCAAGATACAGGGATGATGCTGCCAAGCCCATAGGATCTTTTCCAGCTAAACTCTGAGATTCTTCAGCTTTTTTGAGAATTTTTATTGCATGGCGTTTAGTTTTTTCGGACATACCTGCTCGACTTGCAATTCGTGCAATACACTGAACTGAATCCACTACAGGCATCTTCATGTCTAATTCTCTTAGTAACATTCTATAAGACACAGCAACATCTCTTCTTCTAATATTGATTTCGCTTGAGACTTCCTTTATTGTTCGTGGAGTGCCAGATTCACGGCATGCGGCATAAAGGGCTGCAGCTATTAATGCCGAAATTGATCTTCCTCTAATAAGTTTTTTTTCCAGAGCCTTTCTGTAAATGTAAGCTGCCTTTTCAGCTATTGCATCTGACAAGGATAACTTCTCTTTCATTTTGAGGAGTTCGCTTAGTGCTTTTTGAAGATTTCTATCAACAGAACTGTTGACATTACTTCGATTATCCCAAATCCTTAATCGCTTGATGGAAGATTTCATGGATGCGGATAATGGATTTCCCGCAGAATCTTTGTTAATTGGATTTATTATGCTGCTTAGACCACGATCATGTCTTGTTAATGATGTTTTATCACCAGTTCTAGATTTGTTAGCGTTGTTATCTGAGAATGTTCTTTCTGGTCCTTGATTGTCTACTCTCTCAGTAATTACAAAACCACATTTGGCACAAAACATCTCTGCTGTATTTGAATCAGTAATGATTTCTTTATTGTTGCACCTAGGGCATATTTCTTCATTTGTAAGCTTTTGAATAATCATATCGCTAAGGATTTACCAATTGTAGTTTCGAATAAATAAATCATGCAAACTGGTCTATTCTTTGAATTTAATAACGAATTAATCATATATCATTAAGCCTTTTTCTTCTAGTAACGAATGTAGTTGATTTACAGAACGATATACGTCTTTTTCTGTCTTACCGCCTGTGCAGACTAGTTTTCCTGATGCAAAAATCAGAATTACGACTTTAGGATCAAGCATTCTATGAATTACTCCTGGAAATTGTTCAGGCTCATACATACTTCGAGGTAATGTACGTGCTACTTTTTCAATACTTACTCTTCCTCCCAAATTAATTGAGGATACAATATTTTGTATAGTGACTACCGCGTTCTTTTTGATTTTAATTCCTTCTTTTCTTAATTTATTAACTACGATGTTTACTGCTTTTACAGCTATTTCCTCAGACCTTGAACCTGTACATACCATCTTTCCGGTACTGAAAAGAAGGGTTGCAGTTTTGGGATTTCTGAGACGAAACACTGCACCAGGAAAAACATCTGGATGATATTCGACATCAGGAAATTTTTCTTGAATTTTATTTAGATCTAGTTTTTGATCTATTGTAGCTGAGGCCACTACATTTACAATTTCGATTATAGGTGTAGTGAATGTCACATAAAATTATGTATTTAAACCACATTTAAAGCGATTTAGTTAGATTCATGGTATTGGAGTGACAGCATGTGAAAAGCACGATTTTATCAGTGTTTATGAAAGGTTGGAATGTTTGATTGTGATTAAAATTGTTTTAAAAAATAGTTTTTCTGTAGTTATTTTCTAATTTCTATTATGATATTCTCATCAGTCCATTTGATTTGTTCTAAATCATCAAAGTTATTCTTGATGTTTTGTTGAAATGTCAACAGAGATTCTTGGAATGAGTCTTTACCGTACAAAGCAAATGTAGAATAGTGATTATTTTCTGCTTGAGTGACTAGTCTGCTTAGACTAGATATCCTGTGATATCCAAAAACTCGGGTAGAATGAATCCTCATGTCTGCCTCTTGGATGTACTGTTTTAATTCATCTAATTCATACAACCGAGTCTCAATCTGTGCAAATAACGGAAAGTGTTCCCCCCAGATACTTCTATAATTCTGATTTCGCAGTCTGGTATAGATAAAGAGGCGTCCATCACCGTTGAGAGATCTTACTGATTCAGACAAAAATTTAGGAACATCAAAATGGTGTATTGCATTAAAGGTTACAATGCAATCCATAGAATCACTATCTAGCGGCATTCTATTGGCATCACCCTGTCTTGTACAAAAGTTTGTAATGTTTTGTTCTGTAAGATAATCCTTTAACGATGCTAGCATATTTTCATTGTCATCTATACAATGCAAATAGCATTTATCTCCAAATTGTCTAAGAAACTCTAGTGAATATCTACCATCGCCACAACCAATATCTGCCATATTTATTTTAGATTTTCCTTTTATCTGGTTATTTATGTGCAAGACGGGTTCTATGTCAAGTGTTCTTACGCTTCGATATTTTGAGGCAATAAACGAAAAGTGATTATTCATGTTTTGTTTGTTGATAGTAATTTCATTTTCTGTGTTTAACATACTAAAAATTAATTTAGGCCCTTAATCACTGTTTTCATGATACTTTCAATAAATATAATACATCAAGAAATATCAAATTAACATGGAAATTCTTAATGATAAGTTTCGTGTTTGGCTTGATAGTGCTAAGTTTGTAAAAGCAATTCCTGGAGTTTTTGTATTGTATAATAGAAATAAAGAGATCATATACATTGGAGAAAGTAAAAATCTTCAACAAACATTTACAAAATATGTAGACAATAATTTTGAGAATGATTCCGGTAAACAAAAAACTCAAAGTTATCAGCGAGAGTTTGTTGAAGATCCAAAAGAGAGAAAAAGAATACTTTTAGAGGATTTTAAAAAAGAGCATGGGAAATTACCCTCCTGTAACCACGAATAATTGGTTTTACAAATCATGTCCTACTGATTAACTCAGGAAAACTATGTCTTGATACCTTACCGAGAATGTTTGAAAGTTTTCACATTATTCTTCAATTCCCATACTTCCAAAAAAATAATTTAAAGTTACGAGTAGTTTTTTGATACATTTTGATTATATTTTTTACCCAAACTTATTAGATTAGAAAACAATTATCCAAAATCAAAGATGGGTTCAAATGATGATTATGTGAAAAAAGTATTAAAACAGATTTTAGACTCACATAATATCTTACAAAACTTAAAAGACCAATCAGGTGATCTTGATATTCTTAAGAAAGAACTACTGAAAATTAATGGATTTTTTCGTGTACTTGTTAAAAAATTAGGAACAGAAAACTTTCAATCTCGTGATCTTCTAGAATTAAAATCAAAAACCAAAAATTATTTGGAAAATTATTACTTTGTACAAGAGATAGATACAATGTCAGCATTATATTCAAATGATCCCAACAGAATAAAAAACATGAGATTTAAAATTATTGAAGCATTTGAAGATAAGAAACTAATTGATAAAATAGAAGAATTAGTAGAAAAATTATAGCAAATGCCTAGAAAAGAAAAAAAATGCATATTGTGTGGATGTAAAGAACATCGATTAATTGGATGTAGGAAACATTTTACAAAAAATTGTAGATGTTACAAGCCAGAATAAAATTTGTTTGAATTTAACTATTTTTATTTAGGGCCTGATCTTTCATGGAAATTTAAACAACATTTGCATTCTTTTTTAATACATTCTTCTTCGGTATAATGACCACATATTCCACATTCGCAACTTTTAGTCATTTCATAATATTAACTTTATTTGCAATAAAAGTAATACCGCAATTTTTTATGATTTTCAGGTCAAATGCTTCTATTTTGATTTCTTTCTAGTGCCTTTCTTTGGTTTGGCATCTAATTCCTTTTCTATCTCTTTTGCTTTATTGTCTACTGCCTGAATTATTTCTTGAATTAGTCCATCCAAGTCGCTGTCTTCGGCTTTAGGTTCGACCGTATCTGCAATCTCGTTAATAGTACTTGAAATTTCAGCACTTACGTCCTCAAAACTCTCAGGATCCTCATATGCTGCATTATAGAGATTTTTTAGATTATTTACATTCCCAATTACCTGCTCTGTTATGATAATTCTGTATTCTGTTCCGTTGACATCTACTTGTTTTGAACTCATAATTCTGAATTCAAATTATGCTGCTTAAATGTTTTTAGTTGAATTGGAACTACTTTAGATGTTTATTCTTGATGAATTAAAAAACGATATAATCTAGTGAATGTGCATCGGTAATCAATCGGGTATGAAATGCAGCTACTACGTACCCATTTTTGATATCATTCGTTTCAATCCATCTATTGGTGGAGGAGTAATGTCTTTTTTCTGCAAGTTCTCGTTCTATTGCTTCGATATCGAACTCTGCCTCTTCTACCTCTTCGGTTTTAAGGTGTTTGATGGTGATTAAAATTTTATTAATTTTTACACGATCTCCAAATTTCCATAAAGATGGATTTCTTTCATCAGATACCTCTAATACTTTAATTTTCATTTGTTTATTTCCAGTAGAATCATAACTTATCAAAATTCGTTCATCTGTAAATTCTTCAAAACTTATTCGAGAGTTTACACTATCTGCTTCCTCAGACACCAAATCCATCATAGATTCAATCTTGGGCGGTTCCGATTCTAATGATTTTTTATCTTCGGACATGCTAGATATCGCTTATTTATCATTAAAAAATGATCTGATACAAATTTTAAAAATTAGGCAGTATTTCTAAATTTTGTTTTAAATGGCATGTTGTAATCCTCTAACTTGATCTCTTTTCTTTCTCCATTAATTTGTGCAAACATTTTTCCCTCGTAGGTGCAGGCACAGTTTGTAATCTGAATAGCTGTGTCCCATACCTTGTAGAACTCTCGTAATTCTCTGCTTTCATAAGTTCCCAAACCTATTCTTTTTTTTGAAAGAAATTTGAAGGCTAAAATTACCATTCTTTTCTGGTAAATATCAAACGTATCAATCCATTTTTTGCATCTTTCAATCTGATCTGCTGGAACCGGAAGTAGATTTGTAGTTCCTGATTTAGCTTCAATTGAAAAAATTGTACTTTCTTGTGTATTTACGGCTAAAACATCAGGAAGTGCAGTGCTTGGAGAGCCCAGTCTAAACGCATTCCAATTTTTGGCGGAATTAAATCGTTTAACAATTGTGTCTTCCCAATGATATCCTCGTTGTCTTCGTGTGTGAGCTGCTCTTCTATGATTATCTGATTTCTTTTTTTCTTTATTTTTTAAAAATGATAAAGTTCTATGTTCGGGTTTCATGAAATTCCTTGACCTATCATGGATATAGAAAAGTGGGTAATAATGACATAACCTTTTGCTAAAGTTAGTAAAACGTTATGTAGGCAATAACATTTTTTACTAATCTAAAACCTTCATTTTGAAAAAATAATTATCATTGACAATTCCACAATCAATGATGACTACTTTCTTACCAATTTTAGGGCTTCCAGAAGTAATTTCTCCAATAAGTTTTATTGAATTTTCAATTACTGCAACACAAAAGTAGGATTCTTCATGTTTTGAAAATTCAATAATTTTTCCTGTACGGGAACACTTCCTCCATGAATTTCTACCTAAACACTCATTACAAAATTCTGATGAAGGCCATACGATTTTTTTACAATGATTACATTCTGATATTAGAAAATTACCATTTCTTAATTCTGATTCAAAATTCATTTTTCTAAAACTAGTACCGTTGATGAAGTCGCAGCAGCAGACATGTTGTGAACCAGCCCAACATTTGCATTATCAACTTGTCTTTTGCCTGCATTAGATTGGAGTTGCTGTGTGATTTCTATTGTCTGTGCTATTCCAGTTGCACCTAATGGATGTCCTGAACCAATCAGCCCCCCACGCGGATTGATTTTTGAATTTTCTGTAAGGTATGCCTCTTTAATCATCTTAATACCTTCTCCTTCCTTGACTAAACCTATAGAATCTAAGGCCATAGGCTCACAAACAGAAAAAGCATCATGTACCTCAATTACATCAATATTGTTTGGCGTATGGTTTGACATTTGAAATGCATGTAAAGCAGCTAGTTTTGTAGATTCCATCTTGTCAAATGTAGAATTTTTTGTAAAACTTGCAGATGTTGTTTTTTGGCCAATACCTGTGATCCAAACCGGATTATCTGTAAATGTTTTACAAATATTTTCAGACGCTAATAAAATTGATGCACCTCCGGTACACGGTCTAGAACAATCAAGCAATCTTAAATCATCTGTTAATTTTTTAGAGTTTAATACATCCTCAATAGATACTGCTTTTTGTGAAAATGCATAAGGATTTTTAATAGATTGTCTGTGATTTTTTACAGACACTAAAGCGAGATCTTCATCAGTAAGTGAATGTTTTCTTTTGTATGATTTTGAAAATATCGATGCCCAAAAAATAGGATGTTTGAATTCGCCTCTCAAATTATCCCATTCTAATATATTTCCTGGACTGTCGTACCTTTCGGCACCAGAAATCAAAACTAATTCTGCCAATCCCGAAACAATATAAGAATATGCTGCAACGATTGAATTTGTTCCTGAATTGCATAAACTTTCAATCGTATGTGCTATTTTTGGTTTGATACCAATCATTTCAGATAAAATTGCAGAAAGATATTTTGAATTGTTATTTGTAGAAACTAAGACTGCATCAATATCTTTTTGGCTTAAATTAGAAGTAGAATCAAACAAATTCTTTGTTGCATTTTGCAAAACAGACTCAATTTTGAAATTATCCTTGGAAAATTTTGTTTGCCCATATCCAACAATAGCAACTTTAGGCATTATTTTTCCTCAAAAAATGTATTTGAAAATAATTTAAATGAATCATTCACGTCTCCTATTGGATTAAATTGAATAATGGGAAGATTCATACCTGTTTCTTTAAATTTTTGCAGCTGTTTGATACATGTTTCAGGATCTCCAGATATAGTAAGAGAATCTAACATTTTTTCCGTAACCAGTTCGTAATTTGAGTCAAACCCAGATTTTTTAAATTCATCAAAAATATTTCTTGTTTCCTTTTCAAATCCATTTTTAGCTAAAAACTCTCTGTAAATTTTTCCTACAGATACATAAAACGCCAAGGTTTTTTTACATTGTTCTATGGCAACTTCTGAATCATGAGAAACACATGTTATTATCTGACAGGTCACATCAATTTTTCTTTTGGATTGCATTGTTTGTATCGTCTTTTTCATTTCTCCTATTGGCCGTAAATAAAAAATCACACCATCTCCAATATTCCATGTTAGTTTCACCATTTTTTGATTTACAGCTGCAAGATAAATTGGAATTTTTTTTTTTGGCGGTTTGATTAATAGAGTAAAATTTTTCAAATTAAAAATTTTTCCAGAATAATTAACAGGTTTTCCAGATAAAATCAATTTTATAATTTCGACATATTCCTTAATTCTTAAAACTGGATTTTTAAATTCATATCCATGAAAATCTTCAACTATAGAGGCACTACTTGTGCCTAAACCCAATATCAAACGACCGTTTGAAATCGTATCAACGGTAGCTGCACCCATTGCAATTGATGAAGGACTACGTGAAAAAACATTGATGATAGAAGAACCTATTTGTGGTTTTGGGGCTTTTTGTGAAACCATACTCAGCATTGAAAAATTTTCCATTCCCCATGTTTCTGGAATCCAAATTGTCTCTACTGAAGTTTTTGATAAAATTTGTGAGCAATCTAAAATCTGCTTAACTGATAAAAGTGAGCCTAGACTACATGCTATTCTCATAAAATTTGTGTTTTAAATGGATATTCTAGTGTTTCCCTTAGGGTTTTTTCTTTAATTTCCTTTAAATGTATTTTAGAAAAAAATTGTCTAACTCTTTAAGCATTGTGTAAATTATCCTTGAGGTTGGATATTATGATAGGATTTTTTGATAAACAGCAATGGGTGAACTACTATTCCTAGAATACCATGCGCCAAAAAATACCTTTTGGAATAATGCTACAAAATATGCTGCATCAGAAAAAGAAGATGAAAAATTCGTAAACGAAATTGCCTACATGATGGTTACTTTGCATAGAACAGGCGCCTAAACACCAAATTTTATTTTATTATTTTATGTACCTCTAATGAACATTCTTCCATATCTTTGAAAGAATCTACAGAATACCATTTTGTGTTTTTAAATTTTACAGTGTTTAGTATTCCTTTTTTTGCATAAACAGGAAAAACTGTCTTTTCAATGTCACCTTTTTTTGGCAAGTCATTTAGAACTTTTCTTTGTAGGTGATAAATTCCTGCATTCATCCAAACATCTGAAATCTCTTTTTTCTCTCTAAATCTAGTAACTTTATCATCTTTTGTCTCCATTATTCCAAATTTTGTCCTTAGTTCAATTGCAGCAATTGAGTTTGGTTTTTTCAATAATTTTTTCAGATCAATATCCGTAATTGTATCTCCATTTATCACAAAAAATGATTTATCTTTGATAAACTTTCCAGCTTGTTTTATTGCTCCTCCTGTCCCTAAAGGAGTTTTTTCAATTGAAAATCTAATTTTAATGCCAAAGTTATCTTTCATAGAAAGAAAATGCTGTATCATTTCCGTCTTGTAACCTGTACAAACTATTATATCATCAATCCCAAATTTTTTCAAATATTTTATTTGCCATTCAATAATCGGAACATTTTTCAAAGGAACCAGAGATTTTGGGACATAATCAGTTATTGGTCTAAGACGTTTACCTGTACCCCCAGCTAAAATAACTGCTTTCATTTTCCCTGTTGTATTATTTATGCCATTATAACTTTAAACTAATTCATTATTTTTTCTCAGTCATATAGTAATGAAGTTCAGTATAGCATTCCTTACAATATTCTTCATTCTCAGTATGGTCACAATCATAGACTTTTGAAACATTATTGTCACATTTTTTGCAAATTGGCATTTATGCAACCTTTATTTTTGATTTTTTTATCTTTAATGCTCCTAGGGCAACAATAATCGCTCCAATAGCACTCAAACCTCCTCCCTCTCCTATCATCCTTGCCATGTTTTCTGATTCAACTGAATTAAATAGGAAAATTGCACCGCCAATAATAATTAAAATTCCAGTAATTATAAGCAATATTCCAATACCAATGAAAGGAGGTTTCTTTGAGATAAAAAATGCGACAAATGATAAGATAATGGGTGGAAATCCTAATCCTATTCCACGTGTCATTGCATCAAAAGGCAAAAAGCCTTCTCCAGCTCCCCCTCCCCCCACAATAGCATCCATTCCATAAATTACCAAAAGTATTATTGAAATTATTGAAAGCACATGAGGGAGTGAAACCATGATTCGCTTTCTTTAGAATTTCTTAATAAACCTATAATGCTTCACCTGTTGTTTTTGTAATTTTTAGTTTAATGCTATAATTCTAGCTTTATCTTTTAGGGATACTAACTTTTGTAACAGATCCTCTATAGATTCATTTTCTTCTGCCACCAAATTCATGTGCCCCAATTTTCTTAATGGCTTTGAAATCTTTTTACCATACATTTTTAGATATACATTTTGTTCCAAAATTTCTATTGGTTTGTATTCTCCCTCAAAATCTTTTGAACCTAGAACATTAAACATTACAGTTGGATGTATTAGTTTTACACTTCCTAATTCTAAACCCAAGATAGCCCTTAAATGTTGTTCAAATTGTGTTGTTTCACTTGATTGCAACGTATGGTGACCAGAATTATGAACTCTTGGTGCAATTTCGTTAATTAAAATTTCATCATCGATGGTTACAAACATTTCAATTCCAAAAACTCCTGCACCTTTGAGAACTGTCATTGTAGTTTGTGCTATTTTTTCAGCCTTATCAGATATTTCTTTTGTGACCCTTGCTGGCGTTATTGTCTCACGTAAAATATTATTTTCATGAATGTTTTCAACCAATGGATATGTTTTGATTTGACCTTTTGTGTTTCTTGCAGCAATTACTGAAACCTCCATTTTAAATGGTACAAACTTTTCAAGCATTAGATTTTGTTCCTTAAAATAATCAAATGCTTTTTGAACATCTTCAGAAGAATTTATTTTAAAATTACCTCTCCCATCATATGCATCACGTCGTACTTTTAACAATGCTGGATATCCAAATTTGTTTAATCCGTGTTGTAAATCCTCAATAGATCTTATCTGAATAAATTCAGTAACTGGGATTTTATTCTCATAAAGAAATGTTTTTTGTAAGAATTTATCCTGTATGATTTTCAAAGTTTCGGGGGATGGATTTATTTCCGCTTTACCTTCTAATGATTTTAAAACACCACTGTTTCCTGATTCAATTTCATAGGTAATAATGTCTGATTTTTCTGCTAACTCTTGTATGGATTTTTCATCCTTAAAATCAGCAATAATTTGTTCTGCTCCCACTTGAGATGCCGGGCAATTTTCTGTTGGATCTAGCACTATAATTTTTTTTATATGTTCAGGCATTTTTTTTGCAGCTTCTGTCATCATCATACCGAGTTGCCCTCCTCCAATTATGCCTAAAATTTTTCTCATCAAAGACCAATCAATTGAGGATTAAAAATAGCTAATGTTATTTTGTGGGACTTTGGCATCCATTTTTTATTCGTTATAGATAATAACTGATCTTGTTTTTAGATAAACATGAGTTATTCAAGAAAACCGTTGGTGGGAATTATCATGGGTTCTAGTTCTGATAGTAGAATTATGAAAGGAGCCGCTGAAATTCTTGATCAATTTAAGGTTAAACATGAAGACCAGATTGTCTCGGCTCATAGAACTCCAACTAGACTATCAGAATACACAGAACATGCAGAAAAGATGGGGTTCAAAGTAATTATTGCGGGAGCTGGAGGGGCTGCACATCTACCTGGAATGATAGCCTCACACACCATCATACCCGTTATCGGAGTCCCAATTCTTGTGTATAATGACAAGGAGACAAAAAAAACCGGGAATTTAAAATTTTCTGCGTTTGGAGGTTTAGATTCATTGCTATCTATTTCAGAAATGCCAACAGGATCTCCTGTTGTGGCAGTCGGCGTAAATAAATCGACCAATGCAGGAATCTATGCCATAAAAATTTTAGCCAATGAATTTCCAGAGCTAAAAAAGAAATTAAAATCCCACAAAACTCTTCAACATAAATCAGTGCTAAAAGAATCAGAAGAACTAAAAAAACAAGGCCTTTCTAAATTTGTCAAAAAAAAATTCAAGTAAGCAAATTGAATTGGATATTCTTTTTTTGTAATGCATCGATTAGTTTATCTGCTTGTTCTTTTCCTTCGGTTTCCAGACTTAAGGTAACTGAAGCTGAACCCGCATCAATATTTGAGCTTAATCTATCGTGAACCACTTCCACTATATTGGCATTAGCTGCACTAATTTCATCTACTATCTCCTTGAAAGCACCTGGTCTATCAGGTAGCAATACTGAGATTTTCAAAAGTCTCCCCATCGCTGCAAGCCCTTTGTCTACAATTTGACCAAGTAAGTACATGTCTATGTTGCCACCTGCCAAAATTGAAACAACTTTTTTTCCAGGAGCAGGTTTATGGGAAATTAGATAGGCCAATCCCACAGCACCTGCTGGTTCAATTACTACTTTCATTCTTTCCATTAACAAGAACATTGCTTTGGTTATTTCTGAATCGTCTACCAACACAATATCATCAATTAATTCCTTAATTATTGCAAATGTTATTTGTCCTGGAACTTTAACTGATATTCCATCTGCAATAGTTCTAGATCCTTCTACACTTGTAATTGATCCTTTTTTCCAAGATTCATACATCGATGGAAATGATCTTGATTGAATACCAATTACTTTTACATTTGGATGTGTGGTTTTTATAGCAATTAGAATACCAGCTGCCAATCCTCCACCACCTATTGGAACATAAACTTCTTCCACGTCTGGCATCTGTTCTAAAATTTCCAACCCTATAACTCCTTGACCTGAGATAATTTCAGGATCATCAAAAGCATGAATTAAAATTGCTCCAGTTTCTTTTGCTATTTCTTCAGCCTTATTTGATGCATCCTCATAATTAGTCCCCGCCAAAATTACTTTTGCCCCATACCACTTAGTTGCAGCCACCTTCGCGGGAGATGCATTTTTGGGCATTACAATTGTACATTTTATTTTTTCAACCTTTGCAGCATAAGCAACTCCTTGTGCATGATTACCAGCAGAAGCTGCAATTACTCCTTTTTGTTTTTCATCAGTGGTTAATGTTTGAATCTTGTAATACGCTCCTCTTATTTTGAAGGCCCCAGTTTTTTGTTGATATTCAGATTTGAGATAAACTTTAGATCCGCTTAACAAGCTAAAAGTTCGGGAGTAAATTAATGGTGTTTTCCTAATTTTTTCACTTTTCATAGAATTTGCTTTTAGTATATCATCATATGTTGGATTCATTGGAGATGTTCCTATTTTGCCGATATATTTGATTTCTTCCATTTAAAAATTACATTTTTAATCAAATTTAATGAATAAATTGAGAAATCAGGAACGCCTAGCCTGAAATAGGCTTGAAATAACCTTGACAGAGAGTTTTAGATATCTTATACTAATTGAACAAATCGTTGTAAGAGTGATTCATTCAATACCCACACATTTTAAAATTTCATCTATTCGACTTTCAATTTTCTCTCTTATCGATTCTGATATTTTTCGCGAATCAAATAATCCTTCCTTAATACCGCCTCGAATAAATTCTATGTCAAAAGTGCACAAACAACCTTCTTCTCCAGAAATTAATTTTGTATCATCGATTAAAACAGGACTGGTCTGATATGTCTCAATCAGTAAATTATCTAATTCTGTTACCAATTGGGCTTTTCTTTTAGATAATTCCTGAAAATCTACATCCGATTTTTGTTCTATCTCCTTGAAAATTTGCTCTCTTAATTCATTGTTTTCAAAAAATATTTCAAATAATTTTTGGTGATCAAAATCCTTGTAGCCCATCTCTTTTAATTTTTCTAACACCATCTGATCACTATCATTTGATCTTTGTAGTTCCTTATTTTTTGTTACATCAATAATTTTAGCCAATTCTTTTTGAGATTCAATAACCCTTTGGTCGGGTTTATAAAATAACAATACGTGATATTGTAATGAAAAATGGCCTGAGATTAGGTAATTGCCTTCTTGTATCTCAAATTTTATAAAAATTCTTCTAAGATCTTCATTGTTTGAAGTTGAAATTTCTTGAAATGTCCAGTCCTTTAAATTTTTATTAAAATTCTCATAATATCTTCGAACAGATTCAGGATCAAAAGTTTTTTGTTCAGTTATTGTTGCATCGCCAAGCATTACCTGTGTTGTTACAGGATTTGTAATCCTTTGTATTTTTTCAAGAAATAATTTTTGGATCTTTTCATTTTTTGTGTTTAAATTCTGAATGAAATCATTTGGTGATCTAATACCAAGACGCACAAAAATATCGAATTTTTGCAGTCCTTAAACCTTACACCGTGAAAATCCTTTTAACTAGAAAATTCAACGTGCTATGCATGGCTGATGACGATTTTACTTGTAATATCTGTCATTCAAAAATTATAGTATATTTTCACGATAAATACGCTGGAAACCGTGGAAAATGTCCTAATTGTGGTATTGATTTCCCCTTAGAATAGGTTCAAAAGTGTCTATTAATTGAGAATCAAAGATGTCTTCAGATAACCCTGAACTCAATAAAAAATCTCCAGATGTAGTAGATATGCTCCTTGGGGGAAAAGTAATGGATTCTGAAACAATGATTATGGAAACCCAAAAACGAGTTTGGGGTGCTTTAAAAAAAGGATATGAATATACAGGAATCACTGACGAGTCAGAAAACTTTCTGAGAGAACACGTGTTTAAAAAAATCAACATCGTTGTATTGTACGTAGATTTAGTTGGCTCAACTACCATGACTCTAGAATTACCTGCTGAAAAATTTGCAACAATAATTAGTTCTTTTTCTCAAGAAATGGCATCAGTGATACGTCAGCATAGTGGATTTGTACTAAAATTTGTAGGAGATGCCGTAATTGGTTATTTTCATGCAACAGAGAACACTCTGTTAGCGTCAGACGACGCAGTTAGTTGTGCAAAATCAATGATTAATGTAATAGAGAAAGGAATCAATCCAATTTTAAATCAATATGATTATCCTGATTTAATGGTAAAAATTGGAGTAGATTATGGACAGAGTATAATTGTAAGATACGGATCAAATGAAAAAACCTCACATGTAGATTTAATGGGACCTGTAATGAATATTGCTTCAAAAATTCAAGCCATTGCAAAACCAAATCAAATTCTTATTGGTCAGGATGTGTATGAAAGAATACATCCTACAACTCAGACAAAATTCAAAGAAATAATTTGGGAGAGAAATGAATGGAAGTATCGTTCTAGACTAACTGGGGAAATTTACAAAGTTTATGAATATGACGGTTAAATGATAAAACTGTCTGGGCATTCGACATGTTCGTAATAATGTTCTGTGAATTTTTCTTGAACTACATAAATTACAATTTTATGTAATTCTCTGTCCTCGATTTCTTTACTACATTTGAGACATCTTTTCGTTGGTTTTGTCATGGCGTATCAGGGATCCAAACCGCTAATCTATAAGGATCTGCGATCAGCTCAATTTGAGCAAAACTGACTCAAATTTCACTTTTTAGTATATCAAACGCATAAAGCAAGGCAAAAATATGGTAAAAAGGACATTAAAGTATGGATGATTTGGTAATTCAGCAATTAAAGGACCTTTATGGGTTGAATTCCGATATTCCTCATCGAGCTTTACTATTCCCTAGGTTGCCACCAGGCATAACGCTTCCTATGTTCAAAATCTTTGAAAATCCAATGAAAGATAAATTTTTGCAAAATGCCTCGTTGGGTAACAAAAAATTAGATGGGTTTCAAAAAATGTATCAGCAACATGCGTCTGGTTTGATGACGATGAACTCCTCCAGAGTAGTACCACCAGGGCATCCATTATTTTCTGAAAAAAATTCAATCGAGCTTCTCAAAATAGATAATGATAAATTATTCAAACAAAATATAGAACTAAAGAAAAAACTAGATAAAAAATAATTTAAATATTAAATGTCTTCATTTTTTAATTTTCAACTATGGTAATAATCCTTATTAATTTCTAATCTTATCTTCTGTATGGCAAAGACTCCTGCAGAAAAATGGAAAGACACCATAATAAATTATCGAAAGAAATGTCAAAAAATTATCAAAGTCTCAAAAAATGTTCGATATTCTGGAGTGATTAACACATATGGTAGAACATTAACAGGAATAGTTAGACCCGATGTAATACCATTATTAAAATCCGAACAGGTTAAAAATGAATTTTTTATACTTTCTACTTTGATGAATTTGAGAAAGAATGTTACAAATGCACTTGGGAAACTAAATTATGTCGTACTAGAGCATCAAAAGGTATCTGTTGTTATTTTCCAAAAAAATGATATGACCTTTTATGTTTCAATAGATGGAAAGTCTAAGGACATAAAGTTAATTATTTCAAAAATTAAAAAATTAATCTAAGCTGGGGTAAAGCCTTGGTATCCACCAGTTTGCTGGGCTTGATCTCTAAATATGGGTTCAAACAAAGATATGAGATATCCATCAGGATCTAAAACTACTGCGTTCTTGCCGGCCTCTCGCTCTACAATTTCGCGGTGTACTTTAACACCTTTCTCTCTTAATTCCTCTAAAGCTGAGTTTACATCCCCTACTAGAAATCCAATAGTAATTCCACTATCTAAAGAACCGCCAATATGTTCAGCCGTAAGAGAGGCAGGATGTAAACTTAACAAGCCACCTGTAGTTCCTAAATCCACCCATGTTCTTCTTTGTTTTTTAATTGGAAGTCCTATAAACTCATGATAAAAAGCAATAGATTTGTCAAGGTCTTTAACTGCTAAAATGACATTTCCCACCTTTTTGATATTCACATAAA
>Ga0209987_10000204_pt1 | contig 29260 bp, 31 predicted proteins | sample N074metaG_FD_182134 | JGI IMG/M metagenome (GOLD analysis project Ga0209987, IMG submission 182134) | Deep subsurface microbial communities from Kermadec Trench to uncover new lineages of life (NeLLi) - N074 metaG (SPAdes) (version 2) | ecosystem: Environmental > Aquatic > Marine > Ocean trench...
AAAATGGATGGTGGGCAGAGCACGCATCTGCCGCTGAAGGTGAATACGTCGGGCGTTATCCCGCCCATTTTTGCCTCCTCCATCATTATGTTTCCAGCATCCATCGCCCAGTTTGGAAGCGTTGCGTGGATGCAGACGATTGCCGCCATGCTGACTCCGGGGACTTTCGTGTACAGTCTCATTTTCGTTGGGGCGATTTTTTTCTTTTGTTACTTTTACACCGCCGTAATTTTCAACCCAACGGATGTCGCGGATAATATGAAAAAACATGGAGGATTTGTGCCGGGGATCCGTCCCGGGGCCAAAACTTCCGAATACATCGACGAAATATTGTCCAAATTGACTTTTTATGGAGCCATGTACCTGTCTTTTATATGTATTTTGCCAGATTTTTTGATAAGGTATCTCAACATTCCATTTTATTTCGGCGGCACGAGCTTGCTCATCGTCGTTGGAGTGTCCCTCGATACAATGCAACAGATCGAGTCCCACCTGGTAATGCGCAATTATGACGGGTTCACGAAAAAAGGGAGGATTAGAGGGCGTCGAGGCTAATCCATGAGGTTGATATTGTTAGGTCCCCCGGGATCGGGGAAGGGGACACAGGCCAATTTGCTCCAAAGAAAGTTCAGGGTCCCCAAGATTTCAACGGGTGATATTCTGCGGGCCGCGGTGGGCGACCAGACGGAACTGGGAGAAAAAGCCAAAGTTTTTATGGACCAGGGCCAGTTGGTTCCCGATGAGATTGTCGTGGGGTTGATCAAAGAACGAATTGACGAGGCGGATTGCGTGGATGGTTTCATTCTGGACGGATTTCCCCGCACCATCGTCCAGGCAGAAAAGCTGGACGAGACGTTGAGCGCGTTGGGTCAGGAACTGGGCACGGTGGTTGATCTGGAAGTCGACCGGCAAGAGTTGCTGGTGCGGTTGGTCGGCCGGAGCACCTGTAAAAACTGTGGAACCATGTATCATCGCACCGCCCGGCCTCCAGAAAACCCGGGAGCGTGTAATGAATGCGGCGGCGAGCTCTACCAGCGGCCGGATGATAATGAGGCCACGATCGTTAAACGGTTGGCAGTGTACGAAAAGGAAACCGCTCCGCTCAAAGAATTTTACCGGAAGCAGAAGAAACTGAAATCCTTGAACGGGTCGGGCTCAGTCGAGGAAATATTTTCAAGAGTTTGTGAAATGGTGTCTTGATCATGTCCAAAGAAGAAGCGATCGAAGTTGAAGGGACGGTTCTGGAGCCCTTACCCAATGCCATGTTTCGCGTTGAGTTGGAAAATGGTCATAAAGTCCTGGCACATATATCGGGAAAAATGAGATTGCATTTCATCCGGATTTTGTCTGGAGACAAGGTGAAAGTGCAATTGTCCCCCTATGATTTGACCCGGGGGCGGATCACCTACCGGTATAAATAGGAGTTGAAATTGTTATGAAAGTCAGATCGTCTGTAAAACCCATGTGCAAGAAATGCAAAGTCATTCGCCGGCGGGGGATCGTGCGCGTCATTTGTGAAAACCCGAAACACAAACAGCGGCAAGGGTAAACCCCTGGGGCCGGAAACATCTCTATTGGGAAAAAATTCCCAAGAAAGAAAGGACACATTGTGGCAAGAATCTCGGGTGTGGACATTCCCAAAGATAAACGAGCGGTGATCGCGTTAACTTATGTGTATGGCATCGGCGCGACGGCCTCGGTGAATATTTTGAAGAAGGCCGAAATATCTCAGGATATCCGGGTCAAGGACTTGACCGAAGAAGAGGTCACTAAAATCCGTTCGATCATTGACAAGGATTACGAAGTGGAAGGCGATCTGCGTCGCGGGATCAATATGAACCTGAAGCGTTTGATGGACATCGGGTCCTACCGGGGCCTGCGGCATCGGCGGGGTTTGCCAGTGCGCGGTCAACGTTCGCACACCAATGCCAGGACCCGCAAAGGACCCCGCAAGACGGTGGGCGCGAAATCTAAATAACTGAAAAAAGGTAAACCAATGGATAAGGGAAAATCCCCCAAAGGGGGAAAGAAGAGAAATAAAACCGCTCCGGAAACGGGCATCGCTCATGTCCGGGCCACGTTCAACAACACCATCATAACGATCGCGGATATGTCCGGGAATGTGATTTCCTGGTCGAGTGCTGGCGCGCAGGGGTTCAAAGGATCGCGCAAAAGCACACCGTTTGCGGCCCAGGTGGCGGCAGAAAAAGCGGCGATCAAGGCCAAAGACATGGGCATGAGAAAACTGGAAGTGCATGTCAAAGGTCCGGGTTCGGGACGGGAATCGGCCATTCGGGCTTTGCAGGCGGCGGGTATGGAAATCACCGTCATTCGGGATAAAACCCCCATTCCACATAACGGATGTCGACCGCGTAAACGTCGCAGGGTATAACTGTTTATTAAAGGGAGAATGATTTTGGCAAGATATATTGGATCGGTTTGCCGGCTGTGCAGGCGAGAAGGTGAAAAACTGTATTTGAAAGCGTCGCGTTGCGAAACTCCAAAATGCGCCATTGAAAAAAGGGCTTACCCACCGGGCCAGCATGGTCAAGGCAGGATTAAGGTCAGTGAGTACGGCATTCAGTTGCGGGAAAAACAGAAGGCTCGGCGGATTTATGGCGTTCTGGAAAAGCAGTTTCGAAAATATTTCAAGATCGCGGAACGCAAAAAAGGCGTCACGGGTGAAAACCTTTTGCAACTCCTGGAAATGAGATTCGATAGTGTTGTTTACCGGCTTGGCTTTGCCGGGTCCCGGAGTGCGGCCCGGCAAATGGTGCGGCATCGTTTTTTTACCATCAATGGCAAAAGGGTCGATGTGCCTTCCTACATTATGAAAAAAGGCGATGTCATCGCTCCCGTATCAAAAAAAATGGAGACGTTTCCCATTAAAACTGCTTTAGAAAAAATGGCGGGGAAAACTCTCCCGCAGTGGTTGACATTTGACATGGATAAGAAGGAAGGGACGGTGCAATCTCCCGCCAGCCGGGAAGATGTCGCCTTACCGATTCAGGAACAGTTGATTGTCGAACTCTATTCGCGTTGACGTTTAGCACAAAAAAACAAAACCGGCCATTGTTTTGGCGGATTTCTATGAAAAAACACAAGACCCAGTTGGAGGATTGAATTCATGATGCAGGGCATCGTCAAACCCAAAGGACTTGATTTCGATAAAAAAACGAAGTCAGAAGTATATGCAAAATTTAGAGCGGGACCCTTTGAACGAGGTTATGGGGTCACCGTTGGCAACTCCCTCAGAAGGATGTTGTTATCGTCTATTGAAGGAGCGTCCATCATCGGGGTGAAATTCGACGGCATTTTTCACGAATTTTCATCCATTCCAGGAGTGTTGGAGGATGTGAGTCAAATTATTCTCAATCTGAAAAAAATGAATTTGAGAATGAACGGCGAGTCCGATACTAAACGCATGTATTTGAAGAAAAATAAAGTCGGCGATGCGATCGCCGGTGACTTTGAAGCGGACCCAGATATCACCATCCTGAATCCAGACCATCGCATCGCTACTTTGGACAAAGGCGCCGAGTTGAATATGGAAGTGATCGTCCGGAAAGGGCGCGGTTATGTGCCCGCTGAAAAACACGATTTGAGCAACGAATCGGTTCAGATGATCCCCGTGGACGCTATTTTTTCTCCCGTGGAAAAGGTGACTTATACCGTGGAGAAAACCCGGGTGGGACAATCGACGGACTATGACGCGCTGGTGATGGAGTTGTGGACCAACGGAGGTATTATCCCTGAAGATGCCGTGGCGCACGCCGCAAAAATCGTCAAGGATCATATGCAGGTTTTCATTAATTTTGATGAAGAGCCGGAACCCGTGCAACCGCAGGTTGATGAGAAAAAACTGAAAATGATCACCAACCTGTCCAAAAGCGTGGAGGAACTCGAACTTTCTGTGCGTTCCTACAATTGTCTCAAAAATGCCAACATCCAGACGATTGCGGAGCTGGTTCAAAAGGGCGATACCGAAATGCTCAAGACCCGTAACTTCGGCCGGAAATCCCTGAATGAGATCAAGGAAATTCTTGAAGAAATGGGGCTGTCTCTGGGGATGAAGCTGGATGAGGATGACCTGAAGCAGATTCAGACCGCGCGCAAGAAAAAAGAATTGGAAACGGAAGTAGTGGATCGACCCTGATCGAAAGTTTAAGCTGGAGGCCAACAGCGGCCCACTGGAATTACGATGAAGCTCACAACAAATTAATCGGAGTGCATTGATCTTATGCGTCACTTGAAATCTGGGAGAAAATTTGGCCGAACCTCGGCTCACCGGAAGGCTCTGTTCCGGAATCTGGTCATCGCCTTGATCCGTCGTGAGCGGATTCGCACCACCCTGGCCAAAGCCAAGGAGCTGAGAAGCCATATTGAGAAAACCATCACCTTGGGCAAAAAAGGCACCCTGCATGCGCGGCGTCTGGCCTTCACGGTAGTGAATGAAAAAGACGCGTTCCTCAAACTGTTTGGGACCCTTTCAGAACGGTATGCCAATCGCAATGGCGGCTACACCCGGGTCATTAAAATAGGCAACCGCCGGGGCGACGATGCGCCGATGGCGTACATTGAATTGGTGGACCGTGAAGAAGAAGTCGCCGAAGCCAAAGGCGGTAAAAAAGCTCAAACAGATAAAAAGGAATCCGGCGAGAAAGTAGAGACAAAAAAGACAGAGGCTGGCAAAGAAAAAGCCTCCGCCAAAAATAAGGAAACTTCTGCCAGCGTTGCCAAAACCGGGGAAAAGGGGAAAACGGAAGATAAAAAAGCCGCGGGTAAGAAGGCCGCCCCTCAAAGCAAAAAGTCAGACAGCGGTGAAGGTAAATAAAAAGCTTTTTATACCCCTCCCCCCCGACCGACCCCGCGCCTTTTTTGGGTGCGCCCTCCAGAACAATCGAGATCCCATCGGTTCATTGTCACCTATAAATTCAGAACGCTTAAGCTGAGGCGGCTATCGGCTCCATTTTGTGGGGGTGTTTGCCCACCTTCATAAGCTTGTATTTGAACCGATAACGGGTGTTGTCATTGATCCAGAGCAACAGCTCTTCATAAGATTTGAAATGCTCGCTGAACCCGTAGTCCTCGCCCGTGTATTCGCAGGTTTCGATGCTGTGTTCCTTGCAAATGGATGGCCGGGTATCGTAAATAGCGCATTTGTTGTCTGCCGTTAAAAAATTGCAAACAGTGTCCATCATGATGTGCCAGCGTTTGCGATAGATATAAAATGAAACACCCTGGTGAGCGATCTGCCACAACATGGCATCATAATCTTTGCGACTTTCCGGTTCATCCACCTCCAAAGCGAAATAGGTGCAACACTTTGCCGGCAGACATTTTTTGCATTGGTCCCAAGGGTTCTTTATTTTTTTAACCTTTTTATTGGCCATTGAAAGATTTCCGTTTTAAGGTTGGGGTTATGAATAATCGTGGTTTGTTTGATCCGTTGAACAGCCATTCTCTATGCTATGTTCGATTGTAAAAGAAGGCAAGAAAGAAATGTTTCTTTATCCATTTTTATGCTTCCCGGCTCAGGTTGCCAAGACGAACCGCGGCTTCTCTGTTGGTCACTGTAATGATGTGGGGCGTTGGTCGTGTCCACTGTTGGTATGCTCTGTATCGGAAATGGAATTTAAGAAATGATATGCGGATGTCTTCGGGGCGGTTGAAATAATCCACGGGTCGCTGGTTTTTAAGCGCCGTCTTCTCCCAAGGTTGAAGTGTTATGGGATATTATGAGGAACAGATTCTTCCGCGTGGCATCAACTGGGTGATGAGTGGAAAAATTTTCCGCAGACTCCGTGCGCAATATCTTCAGCAAGTGAGCGGCGATATTTTGGAGGTTGGGTTTGGGTCCGGTTTGAATCTACCTTATTATTCCTCGAGGGTTGACAGGGTGTATGCTTTGGACCCCTCCCGGGTGGCGCACCGCTTGGCGGCACAAAGAATTTCCGTCGCCCCATTCCCGGTCGAAACGGTTGATTTGCGGGAAGGCATCATCGATCTTCCCGATCATTCGGTGGATCAAGTGGTGACCACTTGGACCCTGTGTACCATCCCCGATGCTTTATCAGCCTTGAAGGAAATGCAACGGGTGCTGAAACCGCATGGGAGGTATCATTTTTTGGAACACGGACGGTCTCCGGAAAAGCGGGTCTCCCAGTGGCAGGATATCTGGAATCCCCTGCAAAAAAGATTTGCCGGCGGTTGTCACGTCAACCGACCCATCCGGCAACTGATTATCGAGTCAGGATTTCGCATAGAGAGTCTTAATAATTTTTATATGGCGGGACCAAAAATATTTACCTACATGTACCAGGGAAGCGCGGTGTTGGATCGAGGTTGATTGTTTTAGGGAGGGGCAACGTAGTTTGAATTTAACCGCCGGTGCGAGAGCAATGGCCGGGAGGGAAGCCGGTCAGCGGGCCTGACGGACAGCCCGCACGCCACCGTTGGCGCACGCGCTGAACCGCCGCACGTTGGTGAAGCCTTTAACAAAATAAAAGCTGTATGCGCAACAATCCGTGAGGTCGGTATCTTCTATTTCGCCGGACCAATACCAGTAAGCCGCGCCATCGGCAAACAGTGGGTCGAGGTGAAGGGGATTTTTCGGGTCATGATCCCATGCAAAAACGTTTTTCAAAGTGTCATCATAAATGCTGTACAGTTCGATCACCGTGGGCATCCGCCAATCGGTGTGCCCGCCGGTTTTGAGCTGTTTGACATAAGCTTCCGATTCATGCCAATTCAGGCACCGGCCCCAATCCGCGTAGCTGTCTTTTCGGGTCCACATCAATCCGTTGCCTTCGGTGAGTGTGCCGTCCTGATTGTCGGTCAGGTGCACTTTCGATACCGGCGGTGGCGGCGGTACATAGGCGGGCGCTTCATAGGGTGCGTGGGGCAGATACGGGGTGGGGTCGGCCAGACTCCCAGTGGCTGACACCATTCCCAAAAGCAGAATCCAGCACCCGGCAATCCGCGATAGGCAGGAGGAAAATGGCAATGACTCCCATTGGTCTTTGATGCTGACATTCCTCATGAGGCGTCTCGGGTTTCAGGGCTGATATTTTCTGAGGTAGATTAAATCCACCCTCCTTTCCGGGGCCGACCGGGGATAATTAAACCACGCCGGCGGGAAGTTTTCTATAATTTAAAACCGCTGAAAATACCATCCATGCAAATTTCACTTGAAATTCAGTGGACTCTATTTTAACTTTCAGTAATACCCATCTGTTTTTTTAGCTGGGAACGTCTGCTTCAGTGGTCCCGGAAATTTTTCTTCGCTTCGGGCTTTTTCCGGTTCCAATAATAGACAGTCCCCTTATTTATAAGTGCTCGTGTTCCACTCCGATTGAAAGGAATAAAAATCATGACAACGTTTTTTGTTGCTAAAGTTTCAGACATTCAAGATGGCAAGTGCCAGGCCTTTGAGGTCAACGGTCAGAAAATTGCCGTGTTCAATGTCGGCGGCGAGTTTAAAGCCACCGAAGGCATCTGTCGGCATAAAGGCGGTACGTTGGGGGAGGGCGCCCTCGACGGCAAAGTCATTACCTGTCCCCTGCACGGCTGGCAATACGATGTCACCACCGGAGAATGTGTGGCCAATGATGCAGTCCAAAAGCTGGCGATTTATCCCGTTAAAATCGTTGATGACCAGATCGAGGTGGAACTTTAATTGCCGCGGATAAAACCCAGGCCCGCTAAGCGCCAGCCTGGCGCAGGGTCTTGATGGGCTTGTTGTTCAGGACATCGAGACTGCTCAATATTCCTGTGGCCGTGGTCAGGACCACCGCGAACAACCAGGCCCAGACCAAAGGCATCAGGCGGAGGTGCCAGGGCGACTTCACGATATACTCCATCACGGCCCAGGACAGGCCGACCGACAGCACGACCCCGATGAAACCCGCGATGATTCCCAGTGTGACGTACTCATAGCCCAGAATGAAAGCCACCGTTTTGCGCGTAGCGCCCAGCGTTTTGAGCAGGGCCGCTTCCTTGAGCCGCCGGAACTTGGTGGAAGCCACAGCGCCTGACAGAATGAACAATCCGCAAGCGATGGTGAAACCCGACATGAAGTCGACCAGCGTCAGCAGTTTGTTCACCACGGATTCTATCGTGTCGACAATGTCGCGGGTGCTGAGCGCGGTCACGTTGGGTAGGGCGTCCACCACTTCCTGTTGCAGTTCCTGCTCCTTGTCACGCGCAACGTAAACGGTGCTGACGAACGTGATCGGCGCTCCCGCTAAGGCGCCCGGCGAAAATATCATATAGAAATTGGTGCGCATGTTGCGCCAGTCCACCTTGCGGATGCTGGTCACCGTCGCGGTCACCGGGAACCCTTGGATATCCATTGTGAGTTTTGATCCCAGTTTGGCGCCGATGCGCCGCGCCGCGTCCTGTTCCATCGAAACCAGCGAAGCTTGCGCTTCCTCGGGGGTCCACCAGGTGCCCGCCACCACCTGGTTGCCGTGGCCCGGTGCCTCCGTTCTATAGGTCAAAACAAATTCCCGATTGATGAACCACTCTTCCCGCGGGCGGTTCTTAAATTGCCATTGATCTGCCCGGCGGCCATCAATGCTGACAAATTTAGACCGCACCAGCGGAGTCAGTTCTTCTTTCGCTTTCGGGGCAACACGCCGGACCACTTCCTGATAGGTTTCGGTCTGGTCTTTTTGGATGTCGATGAAAAAATAATTCGGGGGCCGGTTCTCGGTATTTTGATTCAACATGGCGATCATATCCATTTGCACCAGGCGAAGCGTGAGCACCAGCATGATCCCCATGCCGAGTGCGGTGATGATCGACACCGCCTGGTTGTTGGGACGGTACAGGTTGGCGAGGCCGTAACGCCGCGTCATGGAGGCCGGCGGCGGCAGGCGGCGCAGGATTTTCAGAAACACCAGTGAGATGCCGGCCAGCAGTCCGGCGGAGACCCCCAGGGCCAGCAGGAACACCGCGCCGCGCTGAATGGATTCAGCTTGCCAGAAAATTATAGCGGCCAGCCCCGCCAAAAACAGCGTCCCCATCGTCCACCTTTGCCAGCGCGCTCCGCGCCCCAGCTCCTCCTCTTCGGCGATGTGCCGGAACAATCGCAGGGGCGGCGTTTTCACCGCGCGGATCAGCGGCCACATAGTGAACAGCAATGTGGTGAGCAATCCCAACAACAACGACTGCACCGCCGGCCGCCACAAAAATTCCGGTTCCACGGAAAGGGTCAGCAATCCAGCCAGTTTGGATGGCAACAGGTATTGCAAGCCGTATCCGGCCAATACGCCGAGCCCACTCCCCGCCAGGCCCAGCAACAGGGCTTGTATAAGGTAAATGAAAAGTATGGTGCGTGATGTAGCGCCCAGACAGGTCAGGATGGCGATGGTGTCGAGTTTCTGCGACATGAAAGTACGAATGATCATGGCCACGCCGATGCCGCCCATCAACAGAGCGATGATGCCCACCGCGCCAAGGTATTGCTCCATGCGTTCGATGGAGTGAGTCAGGGAGGACTCCATGTCTTTGTAAGTGCGTATGGAGGCGGCCCGGTCCGTCAACCCGCGCTCAAGCAGCGCCAGGGCCCTTTCCAGATCGGCTCCTGCGGGAAGCCGAATCAATGTTTTGTGCTTCACCCGGCTACCGGGAGCGATCAACTCCGCCCGGTTCAAGGTGTCCGCTGAGACCATCACCCGTGGTCCGATACTGAAGGCGCGTGAGATGCGGTCGGGCTCGGCATCTATGATGCCAGAAATTTTCGCCTGGACCGATCCCAGTTGAAAATCATCGCCCACCACCAGCCCGGTCTTCAACAGAAAATTTGGCTCGACCAGGGCACCGCCATCGGCCAGTAAAGTATCGAGAGCGCCTGCGGGCCGGGTTTCGATTTTGCCGTACAAGGGATACAGCGGGGCCGTCCGGGGCACGGATTTCAATTCCACCAGCAGGCTGGCCTTGCGCTGGGAGGTGGCGGATGGGAAGCGAACCATAGCGTGCAGTTCCCGCACGAACAAAAATTCTGTGCCGGCCGGTAAGATCTTTTGTTGGGTGGCGCGGTCTTCCGGGCTCTGCGGCCAACTGCTCTTGATTGCAATGTCAGCCGCCAGCAGACCCTTGGATTCGCGTTGAATGGATTGTTTCAGAATATCGGAAAAACTTTTGATGGTCATCACCGCGCCGACGCCGATGGCCAGGCAGATCACGAAAAATATGAAGCGCCGCCCGGCGCCACGGGTTTCCCGCAACGCCAGTATGAATAATTGTGCCAACGTTAACTGCCGGGCAATCATGAGGCGGGATTCAGGAAATCGTTGACGATGCGGCCGTCGGCCAGGGTCAGAACCCTTTCCGCGCGTTCGGCGATGTGAGCCTCGTGCGTGACCAGCACGATGGTGGCCTTTTTTACCCGGTGCAACTCGGCGATCAGGCCGATGATGTGTTCGCTGTTTTTGGAATCAAGGTTGCCGGTTGGCTCGTCGGCCAGCACGATGTCGGGTTCGTTGACGAAGGCGCGGGCCAGGGACAGGCGTTGTTGTTCGCCGCCCGAAAGCTGGGAGGGATAGTGATGCAGGCGGTCCTCCAGCCCCACCACGCCCAACAGGTTTTTTGATCTATTATGGGCGTGGTCCGCCCCGTTCAGTTCGGCGGCGAGAATCACGTTTTCCAGGGCAGTCAACGTTGGGATGAGGTGAAAGTTTTGGAATATGAATCCGAATCGGCGGCCGCGGAGCAGGGCCAGTTCATCCTCATTCAGTTTCGTGATATCCTCTTGGTCGATCACGATGGACCCGCTGGTGGGAGCGTCCAATCCGGCCATCAGGCTCAGCAGGGTGGTCTTGCCGCTTCCCGAAGGACCGGTCACCGCCACGAACTGGCCGTCGGGGATCGTCAAATCGATATCGGTCAGAATGTCCACCCGGTGGCCACCGCCGTGCAGGGATTTGTTCAACTGGCTGATCTGGATCATGGATTATGGGGACCCGGTCTAAGTAAGGGGCGAACGTCACCGCTGGTATCAATGAATTTAAACCTTCGCGTTACAACCATGTTCTATTTTTACAAAGTCCGAGGTATTGTTCCAGTGGTTTTTCCCCAGCGTGCCACTGGCCGGGCGTGGCCCGGAGCAAATAGGTCGAACTCAGATTTGTGCTCAATGATTATGAGGCATGGTTTCAGAGTTTGGCCCTCTGCCTCCCCTGCAAGGGGTCGGGCAAGGCCCGGAGCTGAATGGGTTACACGGCACTTGCGTGCAACAATGATTTAACATAATCCCAAGGTGTTGCTGGGCCTAAATAATTCCCCCTTTTTGAAGAGACCTTTGCATAGCCTGAAAATTATGGATCGGTGGGTCGCTTCGATGGGAAACCGATGAGCTCCCCCTTCTCCGAAGGGGGCTGGGGGGCTTTCTCCTTGGAGTGTTTATGGATTGTTCATCTTATGCAAAGCTTTCGTTGGCAGTACCCAAAGTCTTCGGTAGACTTTTCCCGCGCGTCCATGGGCCTGTCGGCAGGAACTACTTCCAGCGGATCATGGCGGGGCTGGCGCTGGTTTTTTTCTGTGGAATATCAACCCCTGTATTGGGAGAACCCGTGATCCTTGCGTTTGGAGACAGCCTCACCGCTGGCTACATGGTCGGCGAACAACACAGTTATCCAGCGCGCCTGCAGGAAATTCTGCAGGCCAAAGGCTATCCGCACAAAGTGGTCAACGCCGGGGTGACCGGCGACACCACGGCCGGCGGAGTGCGCCGCATCGACTGGTTGCTCAAGCATCAGCCCAAAATTGTGATCCTCGAATTGGGCGCCAACGATGGCCTGCGCGGATTATCGGTGGCCGCCATGGAAGCTAATTTGGCAACCATCATCAAAATTTGCCAGGCCAACCATGCCCGGGTCCTGCTGGCCGGTATGAAAGCCCTGCCCAACTACGGTAAAGAGTACAACCGGGAATTTGAAGCCGTGTTTACCCGGCTCGCCGAAAAACACAATCTGCCGCTCATCCCGTTTTTTCTCGCCAACGTCGCCGGTATCCAAAAACTGACCCGCCCCGACGGCCTGCATCCCGTCGCCGCAGGCTACGCCATCGTCACCCAGACCGTCTGGCAATACCTCGAACCCATGCTGGCGCAGAAATAAGAAATACCGGTATCACCTGCAGGCTTGGACATACTGCATAAGTTGATTCTGACAAGTTCCCTTGTTAAGGATTTTCCAGGCGGTGGCGGTTGCCGTTGGGAGGTCGGGCAGGATGCCGAACAGGTGGCACAGGGTGCCTGCCTGGTGGGCGATCATCGGGGCGGCGGGACCGGTGCCGTCTTGTAACGCCTGCTCGCCCAGTTGTGCCAGCGATTCACGTGTCGCCGGAATTTTTTTCAAAGCCTTAAACGCGTCGCCGATTTGCCGGGCGGTGGCGCTGTCGTACAGACTTTCATAATCGAGTTTCTTTTCCGCCACTTGTTCGCCGCCGGATTCGACAAACACTTTGCCTTGTTTGTGGACGCCGAACAAGGTGCCGCCTTCCATACCGTTGCCGATGGCCACGCTGTCGAATTTGCTCAACTTCGCCACGGCCAGCATGGACACTTCATAACCGGGATGAAAGTAATTGGTGGCCAGATAATTTTTTTCAGCTTGGAGCGGCAACAGCATTTTTTCCAAGGTGGCCAGCATGGGACGCTTCACGATTTCCACGCGCAGGTCGCGCAGGCTTTCCAGTGGCGGATGGCTCTGCCGGGTGCTCAGGTATCCAAATTTGAATTTTTCGATGAGTTCTTTTCTTTTTTCGAACGGTTGCTCCGCCGCCACTCGATAATGGTTGACCAGCAGGTCTTCAAAGGTGATGCCGAACTTGGGCGGCAGGGGCAGGGTGGAGTGGCCGTAGGCCGGCAGGCCCATCGCGGCCAGCACTGGCAGAGCGTAAAATCCAAAATAAGGCACGCGGTTGAAGCCGTCGAAGGCGTCCGCCACCTGCAGGAGGCACGGCAGGCTCACCGATTGTTTCACCGTGGTGTCGTCCAAAGCCCGCCAGTAGCCGATGTTTTCCGCGACGGTTTCGAGTTTCATCCGGGCGGCGATCAGAAACAGCGCGGAGCGCACCTGGGACACCTCGCCGTTCAATATCATGCGCAGACCGTCTGCGGCTTCCAGCTCGGTCAGGTCCTTGCTCATTTTTGGTCCGGTGGCGATCTTGACCAGGTAGGTCTTCATGCGTTGGTCGGCTGGGATGGATGAAATTTCATTCATAGACTTGGGCTCTGGCCTCACGGCCTCATTTAGAGTAGAATAGCAGTTTCATTTACCTAATGGATTATATGCCTGAAACGGAAATAATTGAACCGCCTAAAAAGACCCGACGGCGGCCGGTGAGCGTCTTGTTGACCTACCCCAGCACCAACGACGTGGCACTGGCCAATCTGGGATTTCAACGGGTGTACTCTCTGCTCAACCAGATTGACGGCGTGACCTGTGACCGGTTCAGTTTGCCGGTTGGTTGGGACCCGGAGACGTCGCAGTTGAAATCCGACCAACTGCGCTCGCATGATTTGGGCCGTCTCCCCGGCGATTTTGACATCATCGCGTTTTCCATTTCGTTCGAACCGGATTATCTCAACACGGTTCTCATCTTAAAATATTTCGGCATCCCGCTGAAGCGCACGGCGCGGGACCGCCGGTACCCGTTGATCGTGGCCGGCGGCTCGGCGCTGTTCATCAATCCGGAGCCGCTGGCGGATATCCTCGACCTGTGTTTCATCGGCGAAGGGGAAGGACTGGCCGAACGATTTTTTGATCTGGTCACTCACTCGGACTGGGACGACCCGCGGCAATTTCTTCCCGAAGCGGCGCAACTCAGTGGGATCTACGTTCCACAATTCTATCATCCGGTGTATGAAAAAGACCGGCAGGTCGCTCTCCGGGCCGAACCGCAGGTGTCCGCACGGGTGGAACGGCATTGGGTGGCGGAGGATTCGCCCGACCTGTGTACGCATTCGGAAATTCATGATGAAGTGTCGACCTTCAAGGACATGGCGTTGATGGAGGTGACACGCGGGTGCATTTGGGCCTGCCGGTTTTGCACGGCGGGGTTCATTTACCGGCCCCCGCGCGAGCCTAATCTGGAAACCACCTACAACTCGCTGGCCAAAGTTTTAGACGAGCAGGGCAAGGGCGCGTCGACCATCGGGTTGGTCGGCCCGTCGGTGACCGATCACCCGCAACTGCTTCCGTTGGCGCGGCGGTTGGTGGCGGAAGGCAAAAAACTGTCGTTTTCGTCGCTTCGTATGGAAACACTCACCGATGAGCTGGTGGATCTGATTTTGAAGAGCGGACAGAAGACCCTCACCATGGCGGTGGACGCTCCGTCCGAACGCATGCGCGACGTCATCAACAAATCCGCGAGCGATGACTTCATCATCGACAAGTGCCGTTTCCTGACCGAGAAAGGCATCCTGCATTTGAAAATTTACTCCATCATCGGCCTGCCCGCCGAGGAGGACGAGGACATCGACCAGTTCATCCGGCTGGTGGAGAACATCCAAAAGGTGTATGTCGAGGCCTGCCGCAAGCGCGCCAGCATCGGCACGGTGACCATCAGCCTGAGTCCATTGGTGCCGAAACCGGGCACGCCGTTTCAGTGGCATCCCATGGAAGCGGTGACGATCCTCAAGAAAAAGTTCATGAAAGTGCGCAAGGCGCTGGGCCGGCTCCCTAACATTAAACTGAGTTTCGGCTCGCCCAACGAATCCTACCTGCAAACTTATTTTTCGCGCGGGGACCGGCGGGCCATGAGTTTTTTTGAAGAATACCTGGCCAACGGGCACGACGCCAAGGCGGCGTTGCAGGCCGCCCAGCCGCATCCCGATCAGTTCGTGTACCGGCAATTCCAGAAAAAAGATTTTCTGCCGTGGGACATCATCGACCACGGTTACTTCGCCGATTTTCTCTGGCAGGATTATCAGCGCGGTTTGCGTCAAAAGCACACGCCTGTGTGCGACACCGCCACCTGTAAAATCTGCGGCATCTGTTAGCGCATCCTGAAACTTCCATTCCGCCATGGCATCGACACCCCACTTTGAAAAAATGCACAAACTGCCGGAGCCATGGCGGTTCTTCGACCTGAATGCGTTGTGGTATTTCCCCAACCGCTGGGTGGTGCGCGTTTTGTATCCCCTGCCCATCTCCGCCAACCAGATCACTTTGCTGGCGCTCATGGCGGGGCTGGCCGCAGCGGGGTTTTATGCTTTCGGCGGGGAGCGGGCCTTCTTTTTTGGCGCGGTGTTCCTGTACGGCAAGCTGTTCCTGGATAATGTGGATGGACCGCTGGCGCGTTTGCGCGGTGAGGTGTCGCGGCTGGGACGTTTTCTGGATTCGTTTGCGGATTTCACGGTGGCGGTGGCGGTGTATGGCGCCATCACCTGGCGGCTGGCGCAGAGTTCACCGAACCCGGCATTCCTCTGGGCGCTCGGCATTTTAGCTTTGCTGAGTGGGTTACTGCAATGCAGTTACTGGGTATTTTATTACGTGCATTACGCGTCAAGAGTGGGCGCCTATGAAAACAACCGCACCGATGAAACCGTGACCGAACAGGACCGGCAAGCGGCGGTGGCGGGCGAATTGCCGGGCCTCGTACTTTTTCTGCAGAAATTTCACAACGCCGCTTACGGCTGGCAGGACCAGGCTGTGGCCATGTTTGATGGCCTCAGCCGTAAACTGGCCGGTGGGGCCGGCGCGCCCGAACAGCCGGACCGCTGGTACGCGGACAAAACTTTTCTGGTTTGGATGGGCCCCCTGTGCGTCTGTAGCAACACCATGGCCCTCATTGTGTTTTCCCTCATCGGCCAGCTCGAATTGTTTTTATATCTGGTGGTGTTGCTCGGCAACGGTTATTTGATCGGATTGCAGGTTTGGAAAATTGCTCGATACAAGAGTGCCGTTGGTCACTAAACTCAGCGGTGAACCGGGTCACCCTTCGACCGGCTCAGGATGACAGGAGACGTCACCCGTGTTTATCTGTGAAATCCCCCCTGCCCCCTTCAAGAAGGGGGAGCCATTGTTTTCTCCCAGTGAATTCTGGCCCAATAAATTGGGCAACTACACAAAACCTGTATTCTTCGCTTGCGCCCTCCGCGTCCTCTGCGGTGAACCGGGTCATGCTTCGCCGCCCCTTGCAGGGAGGCAAAGGGTTGAACCTTGGAGTTATGCCTGGAAACTACTGAGTGCCAGCAGGAGTTCGGCCCCATTTGCTCCGGGCTTTGCCCGGCTGGCCGTGCGCCGAGCACTAATTCATGCGGACGTCGTGTCCCGATTTGGCCAAGGTTTTGGATTGCTGAACGATGGCGATTTTGAGTTGCAGGTGAGACATCACGGTTTGGTGACGTTTGAGGGCGTCCGGTTCTTCGACCAACTGCTGTTGCTGGTGGGGCGGCAGTTCCAACAAGTAGGCCAAAAGGTCGACCACCTCGCCGAGAGTGTCGCTCCCTGACAACTCCAGCTCCGCAATTTGCGGGTTGGTATCCGGTAGGAGTTCGGTGAATTGCTGGTAGGTGTTCATCAAGCGCACCATCTCCGGATCATTTTCTGCATACGGACGGTCGTTGATGGCGGGCAGAAGTTCCACCTCCGCCTCACGGAACGGGCGATCTCCCACCTCGCGAACGACCCGAAAGCGGCTTTGTCCGCGCAGGAGAATGTTGTATTTGCCGTCCTCCAGCCGATCCCACTTTTCCAGGTTGCCAGCACAGCCGATGGGTTTGATCGCCGGACCGCCAAAGTATTCTTTCTCATAACCCGGCTCCAAAAGGACCATGCCGATCCATTGCCCGGATTCAATCGAGTGGGCCACCATATCCCGATAGCGGGGTTCAAAAATGTGCAGAGGCAGGACGGTTTTCGGATAAAAAACTGACGCAGGCAGGGGGAACAGCGAAATGCGTTTGGTTTCCATAATATTTTTTTAAAGATGGATTATTTGAAATTGCAACAGGCCCCAAGGGTCCGGAATAATTATATCGCGTTGTCCTTCTTGGTGAGCTGTTTACTTTCCGAAAAAAGTTAGTCACCGATTCCTTGAATCCTCAGAGGTTCCACACCTTCTTATAATATATTGAAATGTTGATGTTTTTTTGACTAATTGCGCCAGTTGTTCTAACCTTTTTCGCAATATGACCGCCACCCCCGAACAGATTTGCTCCAAAATTAAAAATTCGCTGACCGATTCCGGGATGTTTTCCGCTGATGAAGCCGACCCGGCCCACCACTGGCGGATTTCGCCTGACCCTTATTTCCTGACGCCCGATGATTGCGCATTTTTTGAAGGGCTGGGCGAACATCTCTTGAAATTTTACGGTGCTCTCAACCGCTTGTACCTGGACAGCGCCAAGGGTAAAGCCCCGGCGTGGGTCGCCGAGTATCTGGATTTGGGCAAGCCGTCCGACCTGATTGATTTTGGGAAGATGAAGCGGTTCAAAAACCAGCTTCCGGGGATCATTCGCCCTGATGTTATTGTGACCGAAACTGGATTTTCCGTCACCGAGCTGGATTCGGTGCCGGGTGGATTTGGCGTGACTGCCGGATTGATGGACTGGTATGCCCAAAATGGTTGGAATGTGCTGGGTCAGGAAAACGGGGGCCTGCCGTCCAAATTTCAGCAAATGATTGAATCGTATGCGGGCAAACCGGGTTGTACGCTGGCGCTGGTGGTCTCCGACGAGTCGCGGGATTATCTCAGGGAGATGCAATATTTGAGTAAGATTTTGAATGACAGGGGATTCTCAGCGTATGTGGTGCATCCCAAAGAGGTATTATTTAAGGAAGAGGGGTTGTCTCTGGAGATGGGGACAGGCGAAGTTGCAATTGACGTAATTTACCGTTTTTTTGAGCTATTTGACCTTAAAAATATCCAAAAATCGGAACTTTTGATGTTTTCTGCGAAAAAGGGCCGGGTCCGGACCACGCCCCCGTACAAGCATTATTTGGAAGAAAAGCTTAGTTTTGCCCTGTTTCACCACCCGGCCTTGAATGATTGGTGGGAAAAAGCCCTGGGGGTTGAAACTTTTGCCCTTTTGGCTCATCTAATTCCAAACACCTGGATATTGGACAATCGTCCTCTACCGCCGCACGCAGTGATCCCGGATTTGGTTCTGCAGGGCAACCAGGTGAACGATTGGAAGGACCTTTACCCCTTGACCCAGAAGGAGCGGCGGTTGGTGATCAAGCCTTCCGGGTTTTCCCCCGAATCGTGGGGTAGCCGGGGAGTGGTGATTGGCCACGATGTATCCAGTAAGGATTGGCAGGCGACCCTCGACAAAGGGTTGGGGGAATTCCCGGCGCAACCCTACATTTTGCAGAAATTTCACAAGGGAAAACGGGTCACCGTCCGGTATTGGGATGTCCCATCTCAGTCTCTTAAGGACATGGAAAGCCGGGTGCGATTGACCCCTTATTATTTTGTCATCGGGGACCGGGCGGAACTGGGCGGTATTCTGGCCACTCTGGTGCCGCATGACAAAAAGAAAATCCACGGTATGGTGGATGCGGTCCTAGCGCCTTGTGCCCGGACCTAAAAATTAAAGTTGGCAGTATGATGAAACTCTATAACATTGACGGTTGCGGTTATTGCGGTATGGTCCGGGAAGTTTTGGAAAAACTGGACCTTGAATACGAAAAAATTGATGTTCCCTGGCCGCACCATATGCGGAAAGAAGTCAAAGAAGTATCGGGCCAGAGTCATGTTCCCGTCATGGTCGATGGCGAAGTCATTCTCAGTGATGAATATGAAATCATCGACTACTTGAAAACTACTTATTCTTCCAAGACCCAAAATTAAATAAAGGTAAAACATGGAACTCTGGCAAAAACAATTGAGCGCGAGTGTAGTAAAAGTGGAAGACTTGCCTTTCGTTTCCGGTTCTGAGGTGTATAAGGAAAAACTTCGGAGAGTGTCCGAAATTTTCCCGATCCGCATCAACTCATATTTTCTGGAACAAATCAAAGAAGAGAACGACCCGTTATGGAAACAGGTGGTGCCCTCTGTAGAAGAGTTGGATGACTTTCTGAGCGCCGAGGAATCGCTGGAATCTGATCCGCTACGTGAAGAGCGGGACATGCCCGTGCCCGAGCTGGTGCACCGTTACCCGGACCGGGTACTGCTGATGCTGAACAACCAATGCCCCATCATTTGCCGGTTCTGCACCCGCAAACGAAAAATTGGATTTCCCGGCATCGTCACCCGCGAAACCCTGCGCCAGGGCATCGAGTACATCGCTCAACATCCTGAGATCCGTGATGTCATCATGTCCGGCGGCGACCCTCTGCTGGTGCCGGATAAAGAGCTGGAACGCATTCTATCGGCGTTACGCGATATATCTCATGTGGAGATTATCCGCATCGGCACCCGCGTGCCGGGAACGCTTCCGGAACGTATCACTCCAGAGTTGTGCGCCATGTTGAAAAAATACCATCCCCTGTACGCCAACCTGCATTTCAATCATCCTGATGAAATCACTCCGGAAGTGGAACGGGCCTGCAACCGGCTGGCCGATGCCGGAATTCCGCTGGGCAGTCAGACGGTTTTGCTGAAAGGCGTGAACGACGACGTGGAGATCATGAAAGAACTGATGCTCAAGTTGCTTAAAATGCGCGTGAAACCTTATTACCTTTATCAGGCTGACATGACCCTGGGCACCGATCATTTTCGAACCACCGTTGAAAAAGGTTTGGAGATCATCCAGGGATTGATGGGGCACATTTCGGGAATGGCGGTGCCTTATTTTGTGATTGACGCGCCCGGCGGCGGCGGCAAAGTCAGACTGCTCCCCGATACGGTGATTGAGCGCAATGATAAAGAAGTCATCATTAAAAACTTTGAGGGAAAAGTTTTCCATTACCCGCAACCGGTTGATAAAAAATCCAAACCCCGAAGAGCCGACCCCGCTGTCCCTGCTGCTACCGAAAAGCTTTGTGAAATGGCTTGATCTCCTGGCCAGTTTGAAGAAGTTTGGAAATGCCTTTCGGCCCGTTGGTTCCGTTCTTCAGTCCGAGCGCAGTCTTCTTTTTTGACAGCCCACCTGCGCACATTTATACTGAAATCCTTGTGAACTATTTGCCTGCAGGATGGGCCATGTTTTTTGCCAGACAGAAAAATGCGCAAGGATTTTCCGCGCTTGAAATAATCATGGTGATAGTCATTGCCGGTGTTTTAGGCGCAGTGTTCATGCCGAGATTATCGACCGCCCCGATCAGTCTCGCCACGGCAGTGAGCACTATCCAGTCGGACCTCAGATTTGCGCAGGAGCTGGCGATGTCGCGCAACCCCACGCCGGGAACACCGATTGGGATCACCTTCAGCGCGGGAACGAGAACCTACACCGTCACCGATCCGGCCGGCGCCGTGACCATTGTGCGGAATTTGCCGTCCGATGTGATCCTCACCGTCGGCGGAAGAAGATCTATTTCACGACAGCGAATATTATTTTAATCTGGCTGTTTATTATCACCAGAAAAAAAATTATTTGAAGGCGCTGGAGTTGTATGACAAGGCGTTGCAGTTGGACCCCGCTGATGCGCGGCCTTATAATAACCGAAGCTTGATCCATCAAAAGCTTGGCAACAAGGATCAGGCCGTCGAAGGATTTTTAAAGGCCATTCGTCTGGACCCCGAATACGGCAAACCTTATAACAACATGGGCTTGGTCTATTACCATGAGGGTAATTATTCCGGTGCGGCGGCAAATTTCGAAAAAGCCATAGAGCTGGGTGAGAATCATATGGAAAGTTACAATAATCTGGCCATTGTGTACAAAAATTTGAACCGCCTGAAAGAGGCCAAAGCATTGTATGAAAAAATTCTCACGCGGGTTCCCAGCCATGCGGAGGCCAGTTACAATCTGGCGTTGCTGTTGGAGGATGAAGGAAATATTGATTCCGCTGTTCAGTTCTACCGCCGATTTGTGAAAATGGGGGCCATCAGTCATCCTTCCCTGGCATCCAAAGTCCGGAATCGCTTGCAGGCACTGGAATAACCCTGGCCCGCCACCGGGAGGGGCGCGAGGTTGACGCCGGGTCTCTTTCCCGATAATCTATTCCCGAATCCCATGACCCCTGCTTGTGAGACGGGTGCGGTTTGAAAAATTTCATCAAAAATAATTTAATTGCGGGTTTAGTGGTGGTCCTGCCAGTGGGGCTTACCTATATCCTATTGGCATTTGTGATCAACGGGCTGGATCGGAGCATGGCTCCGGTTATTTCCGATTTCATCATTTGGTCGGGCGCGCCTTTGCCGGAGAATTTTCATTTCCCTGGATTGGGATTCGCGGTGGTTTGTATTTTTATTCTTTTGGTGGGGTTGCTGACCACCAATTTTTTAGGGAATAAAATTGTTGAAGCGAGTGACCTGTTGATGCATCGGACGCCATACGTCCGGGGTATTTACACAACCATCAAGCAAGTGGTGACAGCAATTTCCGAATCCAAAAGATCCTCTTTCAAAAAATTGGTCCTCATAAAATACCCTCACAATTCCATGCATATGCTGGGTATCGTGGCCTGCGATGCTCGCGGAGAAGTGGTCCACCGCTCTGAGGACAATCAGGTGAATGTGTTCATTCCCCTCATTCCAAACGTGACCGTCGGCTTTATGGTGGTGACCCCGAGGGACCAGATCACATTCCTGGAAATGACTCTGGAAGAGGGGGCGAAATTTCTGTTGTCGTTTGGTATTTTCAGTGGTGGCTCAGAAAAAAAGTCCGATGAGCCGGGATCCACCGCGAACCCACCTTCTCAACCGGACAAGGCCTAGCGGTTTTTTGGTTTTCCTGCAATGGATTCGCTGATATTTTTAGCCACGCGGGTATCCATTTTCCCCATTATTTTTCCAGCGACCTTACTTTTCATTCTTGAAATGATTTGGATGGCTATCGCCTGATCCAGATTTTCCAGAAGGGTGGACGCTTCCTGCGGTTTCATGGCCGAATAAATCTTTACCAGGGCAATGATATTCTTTTCGATCAAATCCCTTTTGATTCCGACTTGTTCCTCACTGCGGATCAAGGCATCTTCAATTTTTTTCAAATCAGCTCGCACTTTTTGCTCCAACAGTTCTAGATTTTTTTCGCGTAACAACAACCCCGTCTCCCGTTTTTTCAACTCCCGGTTCTTTTTCTCGATCATTTCCATGAGTCGCAGGGTTTCGGGGTTCAGTGCCGATGGTTTTCCGGGAAGTTTGGATGGGGATTTACTGTTTGGGTTCAATCCGGAATGCCTCTGTTTTAAATCGGCGCCCGGTTCTCCGGTCGGAGGTTGAGCCTGCACCGAAACACCAGAGACCAGAAGTGTGGTCAAGGCCATCGTTAAAATGTAATTGCGAAAGGTTCTCATCGTGATCTCATCAGCCATTGGTTGGAGGCGATCTCATCCAGAAACGCGGTCTCTGTTTTCTGCTCTTGTTTTTTAAGACGCAGATATTCTTTCTCCTTGAGGATTTGCAACATCCGCCGCTTTCGCATGGCTTCCGTCAACTCAGCTCGTTGGGCGACGGCCTGCTCCTCTGTTGCCGCTACCACCTTCTCCTGTTTTTCCTGGTTGGCTTGCAGTCCTCTCTCAAAATTATGATAAAGAATCAGGGTGTCCGATTGAATGGGGCGTGACCATTTTTGTTTTAAGCTTGCTTGACTGCGGCGCTTGCCGGAATCAATCACATCGAGTTCCTGCTGTTGCTTTATAAGGTGTGCCTGGATTTTAGCAAGTCCCAATTGCTCCAGTCTTTCCTGATTTGTGCGTAGTTTTAAAAGCGAATCCAGGCGAAATTTCATGAGGATGTCTCCCCAGGGTTCTGGTGCCATATCTTAGTGGACCCCAAAAAATTATTCATGAGCTGTTCCCCACGATTTTTCTCAAAGTGCTCACGCTGTCCGCCAGAGATACAGATTCCTTGATGCCCTGCTGTAAAAACTGGTTGAAGGCGTCAATCTTTTCAATGGCCAGGTCAATCTTGGGGTTGCTGCCTTTGGTGTAGGCCCCGATATTGATCAAATCCTCCGCCTCCCGATGAGTCGCAATGATGTCTTTAAACTTCATCGACAATTCATAATGCTCTGGCGACACCACATCAATCATCAAGCGGCTGATGCTTTCCAGGATATCGATGGCCGGGTAATGGTTGTGGGTCGCCAGCCGCCGGGACAGCACGATGTGTCCGTCCAGAATGGCCCGTACGGCATCGGAAACCGGTTCGTTCAAATCATCGCCCTCCACCAGAACCGTGTAGAGGCCGGTGATGGTTCCTCCACCTTGGGAAGTGCCGACACGTTCCAATAGTTTTGGGAGTAACGAAAAGACCGAGGGTGTGAATCCGCGAGTGGTCGGGGGTTCGCCCACCGACAACCCGATTTCCCGTTGGGCCAGAGCAAACCGTGTGATCGAATCCATCATCAAAACCACGTGCTTTCCCTGATCGCGAAAATATTCGGCGATGGTGGTGGCGATGAAAGCTCCGCGCAAGCGCACCAGAGGGGGGTGATCCGCTGCCGCCGCGACCACAACGGATTTCTTCATTCCTTCCTCACCTAAATTTTCTTCAATGAATTCCCGGATTTCCCGGCCACGTTCTCCAATTAAAGCGATCACGTTCACGTCCGCTTCCGTGTTACGCGCGATCATTCCCAGCAAAACCGATTTGCCCACGCCGGTTCCGGCCATGATGCCAAGCCGCTGACCCCGGCCGCATGTCAAGAGACCATTGATGGCGCCGACTCCCAAATCGAGAGGACGCGTTACCCGGTCTTTTCCCAGAGGGTTGGATGCGGTGTTGAAAAGGGGATAGTCGGTGCCCAGGGGGATCGGACCTTTGCCGTCCATGGGGTTGCCGCTCCCGTCCAAAACCCGGCCCAGCAAGTCCTGGCTGACGTTGAAGAAAGGCGACTCTTCTTTCGATTCGATCCAACTGCCCGGCTCGATGCCGGTCATGTCCCCCAGCGCCATGAGCAAAATTTTGTTGTCGCGAAATCCCACCACCTCGGCGTCCACGGTTTTCCGATTTTGATTGGAGCGGATCGTGCAGATGCTTCCAAGGGACAGGGCGGGACCATCGCCCTCGACCACCAATCCCGTGACCCGGCTGACCCGACCCTTTTTTTTGACCAGGACGATGTTGTCAACGAAAGAGCGGTATTTTTTTAGATCGATGGTTTCTTCCATGAGAATATTTCAGGAGGATCCGGGTGCGTCTGGAAGCGGGGGCGCCAGATGCAGGATTTTTTCAATCTGGTCCTGGAGATCATCGAACCGGGCTTCGATAGTTCCAAAGTTGGTGTCGACAATGCAACTGCCGCGTGGAATCGAAGGGCGCCCCTCAAGAGTCACATTTTTAATTTCGTGAAACTCCTGTTGCAGTGCGGGCAGGATGTGCTGGGCATGTTTTAGATCGTCCGGGTGGATTTGCAGGACCATCGATTCGCGGTCCAGAACGGATTGCACCGCCAGCCGGATCATTTCTTTCACCCGGTCTTCTTTGCCGCCCAGTTCCACCTGAATCACCTTTTGCGTCAGGCCCACGATCATTTCGATCATTTCGCGTTCGACTTTTGGGTACATGAGGGTTCTAAATTCGCTCACGTCGCGAATCGCATTCTTGAGAGTTTCCAGCAGTGGGGCACTGGCTTCACGGGCGGCCTGTTCCCCCGCCTTAAAGCCCTCGGCGTACCCTGCTTCATAGCCCTGGTTTTTGCCTTCCTCTCTCAGGATTTTAGCCTGGGCCTTGATGTTGGTCATGGCATCGGCAAAGATCTCTTTGACCCCTTCGCGGGCTTTATCAATATTTCTTTGATCAAAATTTTGTTCATTTTCCGAATCGAAGGCAAACTCCCGCTTGAGAACCCTGTCCGGCGGTACCAGTTCGGTCAGCTCAAAAGTTCGGGGTTCTGCCGAGGACGCCACCTCATCGGCAGATTCAGCATCGTGCGATGCGGTTTGGGACGCATCAAATGGTTGAAAATTTTTAGACAAGTTCATCTCCGGTGCCGCCGACAATCAGCCGGCCTTCTTCCTCAAGATGCTTGCAGGACATGATGATTTTTTGCTGACATCGTTCCACTTCGCTGATCTTGGTGGGGCCGAGCGCCTCCAGATCTTCTATCAACATGGTGGACGCGCGTTCGGACATGTTATGGAAAATTTTGTCTTTCAATTCTTCGCTGGCCGTTTTCAGCGCCACCAGTAAATCTTCCTGATTGATTTCCTTCAATAACATCTGCACCCCCGCATTGTCTATATTGAGAATATCCTCAAACGTGAATCGCAGGTTGCGGATCTCGTTGGCCAGGTCGGGATCGACTTCATCCAGACCGGCGAGGATGGAGGATTCCGTGGTGCGGTCGAGGCCCCCCATAATTTGAGCGGCAATGTCCACGCCGCCCATTTTGCTTCCGGAAACAGCGCCGGAGGTTCGAAACTCCGACTGCAAGGCTTCATCCAATTCGCGGATGACTTGCGGAGACACCCGCTCCAGGGTGGCCAGGCGGTGAATGATCTCTGTCCGAATGTCTTCGGGGAGTTCCCGCAGAGTGGTGCTGGCGATTTGCGGGTCTAGGTGAGCCAGAATAATGGCGGCGGTTTGCGGATGCTCGTTGTTCAAAAATGTAGCGATCGCCCGCGGCTCCAGCATGCGGACGGTTTCCAGACCGCCGCCCAAGTCCTCACCGGGTGCGGTGATATTATTTAATATTTCGGTGGCTTTGGCGGGGTCCATAGCCCGCATCAGGGTGGCCCTCAAAAACTCTATTCCCTGGACCCCCAGGCCGCCGACCCCGGACTTGACGGTATTGGAGAATTCGCGGGTCACTTGATCCAAAGCGGAAATGTCCACATCGCCCAGAGCGGACATGTAATTGCCGATTATCTGGATTTCACGTTCTTCCATTTGCGCAAGAATCTTTGCGGCCCTTTCTTCTCCCAGCGACATTAAGAGGATAGCGACTTTTTCCGGGCCTGAATATTTTATGTTTTCGGCCATGAGTCTCCTGAAATTAAGATCTATCCCTCAGCCATCGGCGCAATATGGCCGCCGCGTATTTGGGATCGGTGCCGATGAAATCGTTGACCGATTTGCGTATCTCCAAGTTCTCTTGTGAGAGTTGCGCGATGCGCTGTTCCTCCTCATCCAATAATAATTCCTCAGGAGAGGGTGTTGGCAGACCTGCCGGAACCACTTCGACCGAGGTGGTGACCCACCGCACCAGTGGCAAGAGAATCTTCAACAAAAACCACACCAGCAGTATAACACCAATGATGAAACCCGCCGCGGTGGTGCCCCAATCGAAAAACTGATCCTGCCTCATCTCGGCTTCCCGCAGTGTTTCCATTGATTTATCAAACTGGACGTTTTCCAGCTGGATTTTATCTCCGCGCTTGGCGTCAAACCCTACGGAGGTTTTGATTATCTCGAGGAACTGGGCCATTTCTTTGGTGGTCCGCGCCTGGTATTTGGGCGGGTTGCCGGTGAGCACGCCGTCGATCAAAACGCTGACGGAAAGTTTCTGGATCTCGCCCGTCATCTCGCGGATGTGTCGTACCGTCTTATTGATTTCGTAGTTCAATGTTTGTTTTTCATTGCTTCGGCTTGGGGGTGCTCCCGACCCGCCGGTGGGGCCGTCTTCAGCCTGTGGCAGGTGGGATTGCACCCCGGGTACCCCTCCGGGTGGAATAGCGCCGGTTGACGACTCCGTCAAGTTTTGTTCACTGCGAACGACTTGGGAATCGGGGTCATAAATTTCCTCGGTTCGTTCCACTTTATCAAAATTTAAATCAGCCGTGACGCGGGCGATGACTTTTCCCACGCCCAGCGCGCCCTCCAGCATGTGCGTGATGCTGTTCTCCAATTCCTGCTCGACACGTTTCTGGTGTTTATAGTTGGATCCGGTCATGAGAGCGGTGTCGGAAATTCCCTGGGCGCCCGACAGCATATTGCCCTTGAGATCGAGCAGCACGACATCCCTAGCTTCCACTTTTTCAACACTGCTCGATACCAAATGGACGATGCCTTGAATCTGGCTTTCTGACAACGATTTGCCGGCCCGGATTTTCAACATGACGGAAGCCTTGCCCCGCGGTTTGTCTCTCAGAAACAAATCCTCCTTGGGAATGACAAGATGCACGCGGGCCTGCTCCACTGCCTCCAACGACTTGATGGTGCGCGCCAGCTCGCCCTGCAGGGCTCTCTGAAAGTTGAGTTTCTGGACAAACTCCGTCATGCCGAGCGGGATGTCATCAAACAATTCAAAACCGACTTCCGCGCCTTGCGGCAGGCCTTGACCGGCCAGACTGAGACGGAGCTCATGCACCTGATTCGACGGCACCCGAATGTTCTGTCCCTGGTTCGATAATTGATAGGAGACGTTCTGCGTCTTCAATTGCTCCACTACCGCCGACGCATCTTCCGGCGACAGGTTGGCGTAGAGCAGTTGGTGATCGGTCTTCTGGACCCATAGCGACAGGGTGAACAGGGCGGCGAGCGCCAATGCACCCGCTCCCAAAGCCACCGATTTTTCGGCCGCTGAAAGGCCGTTGAAACGTTGCCCCAGATTTTTTAAAAATTCCATGAATTCATTCATCGCTCAAATCTCTTGTTGCCAGGCATGGAGAAAGTGTCCTTCAGAGTCTTTTACCGGCCCAGATCGATGGCGCGCAGAGCCATGGACTTGGCGGCTTCAATCGCCTGCACATTGGCCTCGAAACTGCGCGTGGCGTTGATCATATTCACCATCTCCGTCATCAGGTTGATGTTGGGCAGAGCCACATAACCCTCCTCGTTGGCGTCGGGGTGATCCGGATTGAACACCAGGATGGGTTCGGTCTGGTCCTCAACAATTTTCGCGACCACCGCCTGACGGACACTGCCCGCCAGCTCCCGGTTCAAACTCACCGCAAAGTCGTCGCCCAGCGGCATGGAACTGACCACCACATCCTTGCGACGGTAGGGGCCGCCTTCCGGCGTGCGGGTGGTTTCGATATTGGCGAGGTTGCTGGCAATGGTGTCCATGCGCTTCCTCTGCACGTTCAAGCCGGAAGCGCTGATTTTCATTGAAGTTATAAAATCCATAATGATTCCTATTGAGTGCCGGTGAATTTCTTATTAAACAGTCAGAATTACTGGCGTTACAGACATGTTTTCAATAAGAAAAGCAAGTTCTGTACCAAAATCAGCCCGGCAGTTTAAAAATGGTTTGCGCCCGCGAGAAGACCTGTAACCCCTGATAAACAAACCGGTTTATAAATTTGGCTGGGGCAGGGCGGTCAGCTGCGGAAATATTTTCCGCCACCGGGCGGAAAAATATGTCATCCCTTTGACGCTACCGGTAAAAATCGACCGGCGGCCGGGCAACGCCCAGAGGTAGTTTGAAATTCTTCCCCTGTCTGGGAGGAGATAACCGAAGGGGTGGGAGCAATAAGTCCCCCCTTCTCCGAAGGGGGGTAGAGGGCTTTTTTTAGGGAGCATCTTGAGTGGGGGGTTTTTCTTTGTACTCGTTGAGTTTGTTGCGCAGGGTGCGGATGCTGATGCCGAGAGTTTCGGCGGTGCGGGTTTTGTTGCCGTCCAGTTCTTCCAGCGTCTGGAAAATCAGCTCGCGTTCCATGTCGTAAATGGTGCCCTTGAACTTGGCGAGAGGTTTGCCGCCGTCTTTATCAGCGCGGTCTTCATCGAGGAACAGGTGCGCGGGTTGAATGGTGTCGCCGGGGCACAACAGGACGGCCCGTTCGAGAATATTTTCGAGCTCGCGCACATTGCCGCGCCACTGATATTTTTTGAGAAGCGTCAGCGTTTCCTCGGCGATGGCATGGATGGTTTTGTTGTTTTCCCGGCTGTGCTTGTCCAGAAAATATTCCGCCAGCAGGGGAATGTCTTCCGGCCGCTCCCTGAGAGGGGTCAATTGAATGGGAATGACGTTCAGCCGATAGTACAAATCCTCGCGGAATTTATTTTCTTCGACCAGGGTTTTGGGATCACGGTTGGTGGTGGCGATGACGCGCACGTCGACCGGGACCGGTTCGCGGCCGCCCACTTTATCGACTTCATGTTCCTGCAGAACGCGCAGGAGTTTGGCCTGCAGGGGCAGGCTCAGTTCCGTCACTTCATCCAGCAGTAACGTGCCGCCGCTGGCGAGCTCGAACTTGCCTTCCTTGCGCGCGATGGCGCCGGTGAACGCGCCTTTTTCGTGGCCGAACAATTCCGACTCGAGCAGGCCTTCGGGCAGGGCGGCGCAGTTCACCGCCAGAAAGAGTTGACCGGAACG
>Ga0209987_10000205_pt1 | contig 29113 bp, 24 predicted proteins | sample N074metaG_FD_182134 | JGI IMG/M metagenome (GOLD analysis project Ga0209987, IMG submission 182134) | Deep subsurface microbial communities from Kermadec Trench to uncover new lineages of life (NeLLi) - N074 metaG (SPAdes) (version 2) | ecosystem: Environmental > Aquatic > Marine > Ocean trench...
CCCTGCACGCGGCGCTTGCCAACGACATCTGTCACTATATAGCCTCTGAATACGGGAATGCCAACGGCTTGTGCAGCCTCGCCGAGATCCGCTGCACCCCCTGCCCGGCTGTCCACAATTGCCGCCACCGCAGCGCCGCGTTGCGACAGGTCGATTGCAGCCTGATATGCCGAGTCATTATTTGTGAATACGATAACGCGCTTGCCAGGCACCACCGCGTAGCGATTAACGTAACTCGATAACGCAGAGGCCAGCATCACACCCGGTCGATCGTTATTGCAAAAAACCAGCGGACGCTCGAATGCCCCTTGCGCCAGTACGACCTGCTTCGCACGCACTCGCCACAGACGTTGCCTGACCTGATCGCGACAATGTTCGCCGATATGATCCGTACACCGCTGTGCAATTGCCAAAAAATTGTGATCGTAGTAACCGAAGACCGTGCTGCGTGACAGCAAGGTCACGTTTTCGAACGCTGACAGCGTCGCCAGCGACTCTTCCAGCCATTCGGCCGCCGGCTTTCCATCCAACGATTGCGTTGACGACAACAAGCTGCCGCCGAATTCATTTTGCTCATCGGCAATAATGACACGCGCGCCGGAACGTGCAGCAACGAGGGCCGCCATTATTCCTGCCGGGCCTCCTCCGGCCACCAGAACATCGCAATGCGCATTGCGATGTTCGTAATTGTCCGGATCGGGTTCACGTGGTGACTTGCCGATACCTGCTGAGTGCCGGATGATGCGCTCATAAAATTTCCACAACGCCTTCGGTTGAATGAACGTCTTGTAATAAAACCCGGCGGCGAGCAGTGGGCTGAACAGGTCGTTTATTGAGGCGATGTCAAAATTGACGCTGGGCCAACCCTTCGTCGATCGCGCTTCCAGCCCTTCGTACAACTCAACCTGAGTCGCGCGTTGGTTGGGGATGGTGGTGCTACCTGTGCCAATCTGCAGAATCGCGTTCGGTTCCTCGGCCCCGCAGCCGACAATGCCGCGCGGCCGATGCAGTTTAAAACTACGGCTGACAATGGATACACCGTTGGCCAGCAACGCCGAGGCCAGTGTGTCGCCTGCAAAACCCTCATATTGCTTGCCGTTGAAGCGAAAACGGATCGGTCTTGTCCGATCGATTCGCCCGCCTGTTTCAAGTCGATGTGGCTGCATGACGCTACGACCCACTCTTCGTGTTGTTGAGCTCATACGTGCGCTCAATTTTGTAGGTAACCGTATCGCGTTTGACGCCGAACCAGCGACGACAGCCCTGGCTGTGGTTCCACTGCTCGTCATGCGCACCACGCGAGTTGCTGCGCATAAACAAATAGTCAGCCCAATCTTCGTCACTGAGGGAATCGGGGTTCAGCGGGCGGGTAATCCCGCCTTCGCCGCCATAACTGAATTCCGTTTCCGCGCGGTCTCCACACCAGGGACAGTTGATCAAGAACACTAGTGCGCCACCCCTGCAGCGCCATGCTCGTCGATCAGGGCGCCGGTCGAAAACCGCTGCAGATCGAACGCCGCATTGAGTTCGTGCGGCCGATCTTCAGCAATCGTATGCGCGAACACCCAGCCCGATCCTGGCGTCGCCTTGAACCCGCCAGTGCCCCAGCCGCAATTGAAATACAGGCCATCAACCGGCGTCTTGCTGACGATGGGACAGGCATCCGGGCAAATATCGACAATACCGCCCCACATTCGCAACATCCGAACACGACTGAACATCGGAAACAACTCGATGATCGCCGCCATTGCGTGTTCTATTGTATGGAAACTGCCGCGCTGCCCGTAGCCGTTATACGCGTCGATACCGGCGCCGATAACCAGCTCGCCCTTGTCCGACTGACTGATATAGCCGTGCACGGCATTCGACATCACCACGGTATCCAGCACCGGCTTCATCGGTTCCGACACGAATGCCTGCAGCGGGTGACTTTCAATCGGAAAACGCAGCCCCGCCATGGTCGCCAATACGCTGGCGTTGCCCGCCACTACGACGCCGACTTTGCTGGCCAGGATACTGCCGCGTGTGGTTTCAACACCGGTGATTCGTCCGCCGTCGCGATTCAGCCCGGTAACTTCGCATTGCTGGATGATATCCACGCCGTAGTCATCCGCCGCGCGGGCAAAACCCCAGGCAACAGCATCGTGCCGTGCAACGCCTCCGCGTTGCTGAAAAGATGCGCCCAGGATTGGATAACGTACATCTTTGGACGTGTTGATAAGTGGGATGGCCTTCTTGATTTGTGTTGCATCGACAACGACGCTATCGATGCCGTTGAGCCGATTCGCGCTTACACGCCGCTCTATATCCCGCATGTCCTGCAGACTGTGACCTAAGTTGTATACGCCACGTTGACTGAACATGACATTGTAATTCAACTCCTGGCTGAGATCCTCCCAGAGTTGCAACGACTTCTCATACAAAAGTGTTGATTCCGTCCAGAGATAATTGGAGCGAACAATCGTCGTGTTGCGGCCCGTATTACCGCCACCAATCCAGTCTTTCTCGAGCACCGCGATGTTGCGAACACCGTGTTCCTTCGCCAGATAATAGGCAGTCGCAAGACCATGCCCGCCACCGCCGACGATCACAACATCGTATTTACGCCTGGGCTCCGGACACCGCCACGCCTGCTGCCAGTTGCGATTGTGGCTTATGGCATTGCGCAGCAAACTGACCGCTGAGTATTTTTTCACGGACCTGATGCTCTAGTGGTCCAACAAGTCATTCGCGCCGTTAACATCGCGCAGTCGTTCGTTCTTTGGGTCGAATGGACTGTCGGGCACGACGATTGCCGGGTACATTTTGCCAAGAATGTCTATTTCCAGCGCCGTACCCGTTTCTGCAAACTCCGGTCGCACCATGCCGAGGGCCAGTGATTTGTTAACCCGGAATCCGAAACCGCCGCCGGTCGCGCGACCAACAACGTCGCTACCGCTTAAGAGCGCGTTATTGCCCAGGGCATCGGCATCATCAACATCTTTGACTTCCATCGTCACCAGGAGATTGTTAAGACCCGCCACTTTTGAGGCCAGCAACGCATCGCGCCCAACAAAATCACCCTTTTCCGGATGTACAAAACGATCCATCGCAGACTCGTAAGCAGAGTATTCAATGGACAACTCCGTGCCGACCATACGATAGGATTTCTCGAGCCGCATCGAGTCCATTGCCCGAATGCCAAATGGTTTTAATTCCAGATCTTCCCCCGCAGCAAACAATGCATCGAAAATATGATTCTGATATTCGATAGGGTGGTGCAATTCCCAACCCAGTTCGCCAACATAATTGACGCGCATGGCGTTCACCGGGGCCATTCCGATATTAATGTCATGCGCAGTCAGCCAACGGAACGATTCGTTGGAGAAATCCGCGCGAGAAACACGTTGCAGCAATACCCTGGATTTCGGTCCTGCGATCACAAGGACGCCGGTGCCGCCGGTCAATTGCGTAAACTGCACCGAACCGCCCTTTGGCATGCGCTTTTGCAAATAGTCGTGGTCGAGTCGCTGCAGCGCTCCCGCTGACACCAGGTAAAAGGATTCATCGGACTCTCGCAAAATAGTAAATTCCGAGTGCACGCCGCCGTTTGTATTCAGTGCGTGGCAAAGCCCGATGCCGCCAATCTTTTTCGGCAAACGATTGGCAACAAAGAAGTCAAGAAACGACTCGGCACCCGGACCTGAAACACGGCATTTGGCGAACGCCGTCATGTCGAGCAAACCAACGTTCGCGGTCACGTTTGCGGCTTCTTTGCGTATCGCTTCGAACCACTTCGAACGCCGGAATGACCAGTCATCTACCTGCGCCATGCCGTCAGTCGCGAACCAGTTTGCGCGCTCCCAGCCAAACTTCTGGCCGAAAACCGCACCCATTTTTTTCAATCGTTCATAACATGGCGCCGTGCGCAAAGGCCTGCCAGCGGGCCTCTCTTCGTCTGGATAATGAATGACGAAAACGTTTGCATAGGTTTCTTCGTTCTTTTCCAGCAGGTAACTTTTGGTCGCATAGTCGCCAAATCGGCGCGGATCGACTCCGAGCATATCGATGGTCGGTTCGCCCTCGACAATCCATTCTGCCAGTTGCCAACCAGCGCCCCCGGCGGCTGTTATGCCGAAGCTATGGCCTTCGTTCAACCAGAAATTGTCCACATCCCAGGCGGGCCCAATGATCGGATTGCCATCCGGGGTATAGGCGATCGCTCCGTTGTAAATTTTTTTCATGCCGACTTCGCCGAAGGCCGGAACGCGCGCCATCGCCGCCTCAATATACGGTGCCAGGCGGTCAATGTCTTCCTGGAACAATTCGTATTCCGCGCGCGGATCGGGTCCATCTACGTAGCAACAAGGTGCACCTTTTTCATATGGCCCGAGAATGAATCCACCCGCTTCTTCTCGCAAATACCAGGAACCGTCGGACTCTCTTAACACCGCCATTTCCGGTTCGCCGTTCTCGTGACGTTTCACGACCTCCGGATGCGGTTCGGTGACTATGTATTGGTGTTCGACCGGGATAACCGGAATATCGAGGCCCACCATGGTGCCGGTTTGGCGGGCGTAATTGCCGGTCGCGGAAATGATGTGTTCGCAACTGATGTCGCCCTTTGCCGTTTTGACCAGCCAGTTGCCGGAGGATGATCGTTCAATGTCCAGGACCTGGGTATTTCGATAAATTGTCGCACCGCGGCCACGCGCGCCCTTGGCCAGCGCCTGGGTAAGGTCCGCAGGTTGAATATAACCGTCGTCGGGATTGAGGATGCCGCCAACGAGACCATCGATGTCACACAACGGCCAGATCTTTTTGATCTCTGCGGGTGTTAGAAATTGAACGTCTACGCCGATCGTTCTTGCCGTAGCCGCGTACTGGTAGTACTCATCCATTCGATCCTGATTCATTGCCAGGCGCAAATTTCCAACTTGACTAAAACCAACAGGTTGGCCAGTTTCCTGTTCGAGTTCCTGGTACATCTCTACCGAGTATTTGTGGATCTGACCGACGCTGTAGCTCATGTTAAACAAAGGCAACAAGCCAGCCGCGTGCCAGGTGGAGCCTGACGTCAGCTCCGCCTTTTCCAGCAAAACGACATCATCGCCCCAACCTTTTTTGGCCAGGTGATAAAGTGCGCTGACGCCCACAACACCACCGCCAATTACAACTACACGTGCCTCTGACTTCATTTAGTCTCTTCCCGACATCGATGAAAGTGCCGTTTATCGCCTAGAAAAACTCTGCTGGTTTTTTTGCAAAAAGATCTCGAACCAATGGCGCGAAGTGTTCCAATGGCAGCGTTTTAAAATCCGGATCAAACGACGTTTGGTCCCACTTTTCGCAAAACTCGACGCACGCGTCGAAATATTCGTGATCCCGGTATTTGTCACGAGCATTGCGATCCGACCCGTAGTGATGAAACCAGTAATAACCCTGAAATAATCCATGATGTCCGACGATCCAGCGATTTTTCTCGCAAACATAGGGCGCCAGCAATGCGGCCGAAACTTGTGAATGATTTGTTGGCGCCAGCACATCGCCAATGTCATGCAGCAACGCACAGGCTATGGTTTCGTCATCGGCGCCATCCAGTTCCGCGCGCGTGGCCGTCTGTAAGCAATGTCTAAGGCGGCTGATCTTATACGGGGACTCGCCATCCATGGACTGAAGCCAGCCAAGAACCCGGTCCGCCAGATCAGCTGCTTTCGCATCATCGTGTGCAAACACAAGGTCATAGTCTGACTTTGTTCCATGCTCCATTGCCGTAAACTCGACTGCCTTACCCATCTTGTTCCTCGCTCTTGCGCCGCAATACAACCAGGTGATTTTTAACGTTGTCCAACTCGTAGTAAGCATCCTGCAGATGCCGCCTGGCAATCGGCTCGAATGCGTTTCTGCCATGCAAGACGCGATGACCGGCAACCAGCAAAATTTCCCCGGCCTCCAGGCGGAATGTCACTTTGGCAGCCGGGTCGGTTAGCCGACGACAAAGTTCATGGTATGCCTTGTAGAACAGTCCAGTGCCTGGCTTTTCGGGGTTCATCGCCTGCATGAGCTGGTTGGAGAAACGCAATGAGGCAATTTCGCCGTCGGTATTGCAACGGACCAGTGGCTCAACCGCGTAGGTCTCTTCTTTTTCATCGAACTGCCGGAACGGCACCGGTATTGTGCAAAGCGATTCGAACAACTCCGGATGATCTGCCCGATACGCCTGCAGCACACTCCATCCATCGACGATGACCGACTCGCCGCCGGGAGTGTCATTCGCAAGCATGTGCAGCGCCTGTACGCTCGGCTGCCAGGTGTAGCTCGCGAAGTCATTGTGCGGCGGCACTTCAAGTGATGTATGCGCGACGTTGTAGCCGTCTGCATAGACTTCGACATTATGTATGCGCTCAAACAGGACCTCACGAACCGGGCCGAGTCGCGACGCCAGCTCTTCAAGTGTCCCCGGCACCACAGGTGCGCCCGTAAGAATGCAGGTACCGCTGCCGAGAAACTGATCAATGGCGTCAGCCGCTGCACCGTCGTCAGTCAGAAAGGACTGATAATCCGTTGCGTGCGGTTGAAAGTCGGCACCCCAGGGCGTCCAGGTAGCAGCGTTTTCCGAAACCAGTGCGAATAACTCATCAGCGTCGTAAACGGACTCATGACCGTCCGGCCATGTCACTTGCAATTGGTCACTGACCAAGACCACATCCACCGGCTTCAGATCAACCGGTACGCTGGAAACAAGAAATATTTTTTCGGCCGTTTGCGGAAATCGGCATTGGTCACAATTGCAATTGTCTCTTAGCCATAAATTCGGCAGCGTTGAAACGGCGCCACCAGCCCAATGAACCTTGACGGAATCCGTTTGTAGTGTGACGTTTGATGAATCGATCATGGGCATGACCTATGCTCGACGACGGCGACGACGTGATGACGTTGCATCATTTTTCCTGTCGCCCTTTTTTCGTGCCGGCCTGGACACTTCCGAAAAAAGATTTGGAAATGCGTCTTTCTTGTTCGGCAATGCCATAGCATCGACGAAGTACTCCTGAAACTTCGGCTCAACCGCCGTTTCGATTTTTTCAATGTCGCGAACGAGCTTTTCAAGCTCGCGCCGGGCGGCGACGTTCAGCAGTGCTATTCGAGCACCGGTACCCGCAGCATTGCCTGCCGATTCCACGTTTTTTAACGCACAGTCGGGAATCAGTCCCAACACCATCGCGTACTTTGGATCGATATGGCTGCCGAAAGCCCCTGCAAGACGAATTCGGTCGACCGAATCGACGCCGGCATGATCCATAAGCAATTTCGCACCGGCATACAAGGCCGCTTTGGCAAGCTGAATTTGCCGAACGTCATTTTGCGTCACGACGATTCTCTGCTTGCCTTCATGAAGTACGAACGACCAGGTGCGGTCTTGCGGAATCACATTCGAACTTCGATCTTTCATTGATCCGTCAATGACACCGTCTTCGCTTATGAGGCCGCACAAATACATTTCCGCGACGGCTTCGATGATGCCGGACCCGCATATGCCGGTAACACCGATATCCTGAGTAGCATCGTCAAATCCCGGCTCGTCCGACCACTTCTCGGAGCCGATGACGCTGAATCGAATCTCAAGTGTTTGTGGATCGATGCGAACACGTTCGATAGCTCCCGGCGCAGCTCGCTGTCCGCAGGAAATTTGTGCGCCTTCGAATGCAGGCCCGGTAGGGCTCGAACAAGCCAACAAACGCTCGCTATTGCCAAGAATTATTTCGGCATTGGTACCAACATCGATGAGCAATGACATTTCGTCAAACAAATGTGGCTCTTCTGCCAGCACCATGGCCGCGGCGTCGGCGCCAACATGCCCTGCGATGCAAGGCAACACGTAAACCACAGCACCGCTATTTACGTTTATGTCGAGTTCTCTGGCAGTCAGGTTCAGCGCAGTATCGACCGCCAGGGAAAAAGGGGCTCCACCGAGCTCTATCGGGCTGATACCGAGAAACAAATGATGCATGATCGGGTTTCCGGCGATCGTGATATCAAGAATATCATCGGCGGCGATACCGCCTTCTCGCGCAACTTCCTGCACGAGCTCATTGATACCTGTTCGTACGACGCTGGTCATTTCCGCAGCGCCCTCGGGATGCATCATGACGTAGGAGACGCGACTCATGAGGTCTTCACCAAAACGGATCTGCGGATTCATGATGCCGCCTGTAGCGACGACTTCACCGCTAGTCAGGTTGCAAAGATGTGCCGCGATAGTGGTTGAGCCAATGTCGATCGCCAGCCCAAACGCGTCTCGTTTGAATCCGGGCCATACAGCAATAATTCGCGACTGGCGATATACCGCAACCGTCACTTTCCATTTGCCCTTGCGCAATGCAGCTTGCAGATTTGGCAATACCGTATGATCGCATTCAAGATCGTTCAGTTGCCATTCGGCAGACAGCGCATCGAACAAACGTTGCAGATCGCCGCTAGCTTCTCGCATATCGGCTTTCTGCACCTCGACGAAGTACAGATGCACCGAGGCATCCAGCGTGATGTCGCGATGTTCCGCTTTCTTTCGGACAACCTGCCGATGCATCTGGCTTTCTGGCGGTACATCGATGACGAGGTCCCCCTGGATCAGGGCCTGGCAGCTCAGGCGTCTGTCTTGCGCCAACGGTTTTCGTCGTTCACCGTAGCGGTGCTCCACATCACCGGCAGGTGAAAGATGATCGGCCCCGGACTTTATTGCGTGCTTGGGGAAATCTCCTTCAACGCAGACAACCTGGCAGCGACCACAAAGACCACGACCGCCACAAACCGAATCAACGTCCACGCCCAGACTGCGAGCAGCGTCAAGCACCGGCGTGCCCAGCGGAAACGAGCCGCGCTTGCCGGATGGCGTAAATACGATTTTTGCGTCTTTGTTGGTCAAATGATTCTCTTTATCCGGGATCGCGAGTCAGGCGGACCGCCGCCTGCGTCGCCTTCCTCCTCGAGCACCTTCTCCCTGGACGCTCGGGTCCCGGTATTTCCTGATCCAGTTCCTGCAATCCGGGTCATTACCCATCATGACATCCGCTCCGAGGACAGCTTGCATCACTTCAGCGTGTAACGGGCTTGTTATCGCAGAGGTCATGCCGGCCGCAATCGCCATCGTCAGGAATGCGCTATTGATGCCATTGCGATTGGGTAATCCAAAACTGACATTCGATGCACCGCAAGTCGTATTGACTTTCAACTCTTCGCGCAATCGTCGCACCAGGTGCATGACCTGCTTGCCGGACGAGTTGATGGCCCCTATTGGCATCACCAGCGGATCCACGACAACATCACTGTGCGGAATTCCATAATCAGCTGCACGCTCGACGATTTTTTTCGCGACCTCGAAACGCACGTCGGGGTCTTCCGAGATTCCGGTCTCGTCATTGGAAATCGCAACTACCGCGGCGCCGTACTTGGCGACCAGTGGCAGCACCACCTCCAGTCGTTCCTCCTCGCCAGTAACCGAATTCACCAGGGCTTTTCCCTGGTACACCGCCAGCCCGGACTCCAATGCGGCAACAATAGATGAATCGATCGAAATCGGCACATCCGTTACTGACTGCACCAGCTTGATCGCTTCCGCAAGTATTGCGGGCTCGTCTGCAAGCGGAATACCCGCATTAACATCCAGCATTTGCGCGCCCGCCTCAACCTGCGCGATGGCATCCGCTTGCACGCGGCTGTAGTCACCCCGCTTCATTTCTTCCGCGAGAATTTTTCGACCCGTCGGATTGATACGCTCACCAATAATGACGAAAGGCCGATCAAATCCGATTATTACTTCCTTGCTGGCCGAGCTAAGCAAAGTGTCTGTCATTTTCGTGTTCTCCGTAACGACTGTCGCCGCCCATTAGTTGCTCCTACGTCGTGATTCATTGGTCGCAGTAATTCCCGGGTGCCAGGGTATGCGGTCACCCAGCACGCCCGATCGCTCGACAATTTCGCCCACCCGATGCTCCTGGCGAAACGCCATAATATGAACGCCGTGCACGCCTTCAATCTCCCGTATCGCCGCGATCAAGTCGATGCAGATCTGAACACCTTCCTCTCGTTGATCGTCAGCTCCTTTCAATCGACGAATTACTGAATCTGGAATGTGCACACCTGGCACGTTGCTGCGAATCCACTCAGCCGAGCGCGCCGAAGCAAGTGGTCCGACGCCCGCGAGAATAAACGCTTTCTCGTGCGATCCGGAATCGCGTACAGCGCTCATGTAATTCTTGAATTGTTCAATGTCAAAGCAGTATTGCGTTTGTATAAATTGCGCACCAGCTGCAATTTTCTTCGCCAGGCGATGTGGCCTGTAGTCGAGCGGCGGTGCGAACGGATTTGCCGCGGCACCGAGAAATACTTTGGGCGGGCATGTTAGCTCGCGCCCGCTCAGGAACTGATGGTCATCTCGCATGCCGCAAAGCATTTTCAGCATCGACATGCTGTCGAGATCAAAAACCGCTTTCGCCTCCGGGTGATCGCCAGTCTGTACGCCATCCCCGGTGAGGCAGAGAATATTTGAGACGCCCATAGCAGATGCACCAAGCACGTCGCCCTGAATAGCAATACGGTTTTTGTCACGGCAAGATACCTGCATAACCATTGCGTAGCCGCGTCGCGTCAGCAATGCGCACATACCGACGCTGGACATATGGCAATGGGCGCCCGAACCGTCTGTAGCGTTAATGGCGTCGACATAACCGTCAAACAATGCCGCTCGCTCATAGACCTCGGCCGGGTCTGCAGAATCCGGCGGAGCAATTTCGGCCGTTACGGCAAAACCGCCCGCCCGCAGAACACGCTCCAGCCGCCCTGGCGACGAATGACCGGGACGAATCGGCAGATTTTCGCCGGGAACAAGTGGCTCGTCTTCAAATCGCATCGCCGGCACTCTCATCGACAGCATTCGACCCTGCTTGCAGACGTACTTCACGCAACCACGCAGACCGACCGAGCAGTCGATTGTCGACCGCCGGCTGCACAAACTGAATCGGGTATTCGTTTGAGCGCATGCGTTTGTTGCCCTCCCATGCCAACACCCACACACAGTCCATATCGGGCTCAATCTCGCATTTGCCATTTGCGCGAACACCGCCGCACGGCCCGTTCCGCAAAGATTTCGGACAATTCATCGGACATGACAGTCCTGTTGAGCCGACAATACACTGTCCACAATTGCGTGAATCCAAAAGAAAACCCTTCGTCAGATTTTCAATCGTTACGAATGGTTTTTCCAATCGAGCGTAGCCAATCCACTGCAACAATGGGTGTAATCTCACAAGCAGTGACTCGAAACTCCTGTAGAAAGAGTCCAGGCCTCGCGCATGGCGCACTGACCACGATCGCATTCGATACACGGCTACTCTCCCGCCGATCCGTGATTGCGAATCAACTGCAGCAATCGCTCGTCGGAGTACTCGTCTTCAAATCGCTGGGCTTCGCTTTCTGCTGCCCCTTTCAGATCGCCGTCGAATTTGACAGTCGCGGACTCTCGGCGCCACTCGGATAAATACGCGTCACTACTGCCCTTACCTGCACGCATTGCTGCACGATCGATCGCTTTTTGAAAGCGCGAACTCAGCAGCACCTTTTCGCGCTTGCGACCGGACTGCACGATGACTTGCGCGGGGATGTCACGCCAAAAGACGAGTGTTTTCTTGGCCATTGCCCCACTTCTCCAGCTGTGCAGAGAGCATCGTCTCCAGTTCACCGTATCCGCAATGAACATGCTCGAATTCAAGCCCCAACATACTGGCGCCATCTTTTGCCGCTTGCAGTAATGTGCTGTTTTTGGTTTGCGATAAGAACACCAGTCGCCGGTAGTTACCGAAATAGGCATCGCGCAGTTCAGGATGTTGATCGAGTTTCAACGGCCGGATTACGAGGCGATTGAAATGCTGTGCAAGGAAGTCGGTTAGATAGAAGGTGCCAGGTTCTTCATCTGACATTGCAGCGAACCTGTCTGTGCCTGCGAACCACTGATAGCAATGTGCACCGGGTAGTCGTTCGACTCCCTCTTCTTCGATTACTTTGTCAATGCCGCCTGCCGTGCCGCAGTCTGCGTATGCAATATAGATGTGATCATAGCGGTCTTTGTTTTCACGAATCTTGTCGCGCAAGCGATCCGGAATGAGTTCCGGCCGCAGGTGCAGCCTGGCGTCGATGCATTGCATATGCAGATGCTCCCATCCATTCAGCTTCTTCAACTGATTGATTTCTCGAGCTAAAGCACCGCATGCGATGACCAGGACCGGGCTACGCACTGGCTGCCTCTTTACGACTTGCCTGCACAAGTTGTGGCGCCAGGTCGGCTGTTTGCGCGGCATCCCTGCAGTATTGATCTGCTCCAACAGCAGCGCCAAATTCCTCATTAAGCGGGGCCCCGCCGACCATGACGATATAGTCATCACGAATGCGTTGCGACACCATTTCATCGATGACCACTTTCATATAGGGCATCGTGGTTGTCAGCAACGCAGACATGCCAAGAATGTGCGGCTTGTGCTCTTCGAGTGCAGCAAAATATTCTTCCACAGAATTATTAATGCCGATATCAACGACTTCGAAGCCAGCTCCTTCCATCATCATTGCAACCAGGTTCTTGCCGATATCATGAATGTCGCCTTTCACCGTTCCGATGACCATCTTGCCGATCGGTTCAACACCGCTTTCTGCGAGTAAAGGCTTCAGTATTCCCATGCCGCCTTTCATCGCATTTGCCGCCAGCAATACCTCGGGGACGAACAAGATGCCATCGCGAAAATCGACACCGACGATTTGCATGCCACCAACCAGCGCGTTGTTCAGGACTTTTTCAGCCGACCAGCCGCGATCGAGAAGAATGACCGTGCCTTCTTCGATTTCTTCTTTCATGCCGTCGTAAAGATCGTCATGCATCTGCTCAACGAGCTCGCTATCGGACAGTTCCGACAAAATGAGCTCTTCGTCGTCAGATTCGTCTGTGACATTTACTTCATCGTTCATATATTGGTCTCTATCGGTCGTTACTGTTAATACTCGCGATCTGCAAACTCGGATTTGCGCCGGGTCATGAAATCCTGCAACGCCTCATCGATTGACGGGTCGATTGGCGGTGCCTCATATTCGTTAAGCATTTTTTTCCATATCTTATTGGCACGTTGTGCGCTGTCCAACGAGCCTTCCTCCTCCCATTGCTCAAAACTGTTGTTGTCTGCAATCGTCGAGCGATAAAACGCTGTTTCGAAGTTGGCTCGCGTATGCGCCGCGCCCAGGAAATGGGAACCGGGTCCAACCTCTCTCAGAGCGTCCATCGCCTGGCCATTTTCTGTCATATCCACACCATCGAGCAGCACAGCCAGCATGTTGGCCTGGTCCACATCCATGATGAATTTTTCATATCCGATCGACAGTCCTCCCTCGAGCCAACCCGCCGTATGCAGCATGAAATTGACGCCAGCCAGTGCGGCCGTTTGCATGGTATTGGCGGACTCATATGCCGCTTGCGCATCCGGAATTTTCGACCCGCAGAGTCCTCCCCCACTACGAAACGGAACTCCGAGTCTTCGGGCGAGGGACGCTGCTGCATAGAGAACAAAACTCGGCTCAGGCGTGCCGAATGTGGGTGCACCCGACTGCATCGATATAGCCGCTGCGAACGTGCCGAAGATAACGGGAACACCTGGTTTCACCAGTTGCACATACGCCATTCCGGCAAGCGCTTCAGCAAGAATCTGCGTAACCGTGCCAACGACGGTCACCGGTGACATGGCGCCCGCAAGAATAAACGGTGAAATAACGGTCGCTTGATTGTGTCGCGCATAAACCGTCGCCGCACCCAACATGGTGGCGTCAAAGGTCATCGGAGAATTGGCGTTTATCAAGCTGATAATAACCGTATTTTCTTCGACAAATGTGTCGCCAAATACGATCTTCGCCATATCTACCGTGTCTTGGGCGCGCTCCGGCGCGGTGACCGAACCCATGAACGGCTTGTCACTGAATTTCAGGTGACTGTAAACCATATCGAAGTGCCGTTTATTGACAGGAACATCGACCGGTTCACAAATAGTGCCGCCTGAGTGGTGCAAGCCCGGACTCATATACGTTAGTTTGACGAAATTTCGAAAATCTTCGATAGTTCCGTAGCGACGGCCCTTGTCCAGATCTCGAACAAACGGCGAGCCATAGGACGGAGCCAGCACCGTTCGCTTGCCGCCGATGATTGTGTTTCGCTTCGGGTTTCTCGCGTACTGGGTAAATTCAGCGGGCGCGGAGCTTTGCACGATCGAACGGCAGAGACCACGCGGAAAGCGCACTCGTTCGCCATCGATGTCGGCGCCGGCGTCTTTGAACAGCACAAGCGCTTCCGGAAAATCCCTGAATTCGATGCCGATTTCTTCAAGCACCGTATCCGCATTGTGCTCAATCAATTCGAGGGCTTCATCGCCGAGCAACTCGTAATAGGGAATTTTCCGCTCGATGAATGGCACAGACACCAATGTCGGGTGCAGCCTTGCTGCACGTTTTGCACTCCGGCCTCCCGTTTTTCTTCGTCGCCGTCTGTCGCTCATCATTGCCTCCGGCAAATGCGGCTGAGAACCGCTGCTACTGCGCCATATAAACGCAATTTTGTTCCAGAACGGTAGCTGCTGCTATTGCCAGCGCGACATGCATAGGGCCAAATACGACCTCAATATTCTCGCCGAAATCTGGCGTTGATAGACTCTCACACCCTGATACAAGCAAGTGGAAGACTATGACCAACATACCCTCAGATCTGGACATTGCACAAGCGGCGGATAAGAAGCCCATAAAAGACGTCGCCGGCAAACTTGGTATCCCGGAAAGCGACCTGATTCCGTATGGTCACGACAAGGCCAAGATTGGTTATGACTTTCTTGAATCCCTCAACGGCAAACCCGATGGCAAGCTGATCCTGGTTACGGCGATTTCGCCGACGCCCGCCGGCGAAGGCAAAACCACGACCACTGTCGGCCTTGGCGACGGTCTCTGTGAAATAGGCAAGAATGCGGTCATCTGTTTGCGAGAACCGAGCCTGGGGCCCTGCTTCGGCATGAAGGGTGGCGCTGCCGGCGGTGGCTATGCTCAGGTCATTCCCATGACCGATATCAATCTGCATTTTACCGGCGACTTTCACGCCATCGGTGCAGCGCATAATTTGTTGGCCGCCATTATTGACAACCATATCCATTGGGATAACCAACTCAACATCGATCCGCGTCGCATCACTTGGAAGCGGGTCGTTGATATGAATGACCGGGCCCTGCGTGACATTACTTGTGGTCTTGGCGGCCCTTTTAATGGAGTGCCACGCCAGTCCGGTTTCGACATTACGGTTGCATCCGAGATAATGGCGATTTTCTGCCTGGCCAACGATCTGGAGGAACTCAAAGAACGCATCGGCAAGATCGTTGTCGGTTATACCCGTAAACGAGAACCGGTTACTGTGAAGGAACTCAAGGCAGAAGGAGCAATGACAGCACTGCTTCGTGATGCGTTTCAGCCAAACCTCGTGCAGACGCTGGAGCATAATCCGGCGATCATGCACGGCGGACCCTTCGCCAATATTGCCCACGGTTGCAATTCCGTCGTTGCGACCAAGACCGCGTTAAAACTCGCCGACTTTGTCGTTACCGAGGCAGGATTCGGTGCCGATCTTGGGGCTGAAAAATTCTTCAATATCAAATGCCGCAAGGCAGGCTTGCACCCGGACGCCGTTGTCTTGGTCGCCACTACCCGGGCACTGAAGATGCACGGTGGCGTTGCTAAAGACGACCTCGTTAAAGAAAATGTGGACGCCGTTCGGGCCGGTTGCAAAAACCTTGGGCGGCATATCCGCAACATCGGTCAATTTGGCGTACCGGTAACGGTTGCGATCAACCAATTCATTACGGACACCGACGCGGAGCACGAAGTCATCCGCGAGTTTTGCGCCGGGTTTGAGGTTGAGTGCACGGTCTCTACGCATTGGCAACATGGTGGCAAGGGTGCGAAGGTGCTTGCCGAACGCGTTGTATCAATGATCGAAAATCAACACGCGCAATTCCGAACCCTGTATGCCGACGAGGTCAGCCTCTGGGACAAGGCCCGACGCATAGCGCGTACCATTTACGGCGCCGAAGACATTATTGCCGACAAAAAGGTGCGCGCTCAGTTCAAGCAATTTGAAGATGCCGGCTACGGGCATTTTCCGGTCTGCATGGCGAAGACACAGTACAGCTTTTCAACGGACCCGCTTCTTTTGGGGGCGCCAACCGGACACGACGTTCCGATTCGGGAGATACGCCTTGCGACCGGCGCCGAATTCGTCGTTGTTGTTTGCGGTGACATCATGACGATGCCGGGGCTGCCACGAAAACCGTCGTCGGAAAAAATCAACGTGAATGCTGACCGAAGAATTGAGGGATTGTTCTAATTGGGGAAAACTGAAATTGGCGGCTCACGATAAGGTGTCAAAAAATCAAACCGACATTGGCCATGAAATCGGCGAGCACAATATCCGAAAATTCGGCCTCGACTTTCATAACCCGGTATTTTTCGTTTCGGCGTTGATGACCGTAGCGCTAGTTGCCGGATCACTGATATTTCGGCAAGCGGCGACTAGCGCATTCGGCGATTTGCGCGTCTGGATTACATCCAGGTTTGACTGGGTTTTTATTGTTTCCGCAAATCTGTTTGTAATCCTCTGTTTTGCGGTCGCATTTTCGAGCCTGGGTCGTGTGCGCCTTGGCGGGCCGGACGCCAAAGCGCATTACAGTTACCCGGCGTGGCTCGCCATGCTGTTTGCGGCCGGTGTCGGCATTGGCTTGATGTTTTTCGGTGTGCTGGAGCCTGTCACTCACACCTTGAATCCGCCATTGGGGATTGACCCATCGGATGTCGCGACCGCCCGAGCCGTAGGTATGTCTGCCGCAATTTATCATTGGGGTCTGCACGCATGGGCAATATATGCGGTCGTTGGTCTCTCGCTGGCATTCTTCTCATTCAATCGTGGCATGCCGCTGACGCTGCGCTCTGCGTTCTTCCCGTTGTTTGGCAAAGCCGTTTGGGGGCCTCTCGGACATGTCATCGATATTATGGCCGTGCTGGCCACGCTTTTTGGGCTTGCTACGTCGTTGGGATATGGCGCAGAACAAATTGCGGCGGGCTTGAATTATCTGTTCGACATTCCCGCAAACAACACGACAAAGGTTATATTGATACTGTTCATTATCAGCGTTGCACTTGGGTCCGTTGTCGCAGGCCTGGACAAGGGCATCAAACGCCTCAGCGAGCTCAACCTGGGACTGGCGGCCGGCTTGCTGCTATTCGTCCTGATTACCGGACCGACAGTCTTGATTTTGAGAACGATCGTCGAGGCAACCATTGATTATGCGAGATATCTACCTCGCCTGAGCAACTGGGTCGGGCGCGACGATTTATCGTTTCTGCACGGTTGGACGACGTTTTACTGGGCCTGGTGGATCGCGTGGTCGCCATTCGTTGGAATGTTTATTGCGCGAGTGAGCTATGGACGCACTGTCCGTGAATTTATGACATGGGTTCTTATTGTCCCGACGATCATTGGCATTGTCTGGATGTCCACGTTCGGCGGAACTGCACTGGACCAATTGCTAAGCGACGGATACACGGGCGTGGCTGATTCGGTTCCTGAACTTGCCTTGTTCAAGATGCTGGAAGGTCTTCCCCTGACCGGAATCGTTTCATCCATCAGCATTTTCCTTATCGCGCTTTTCTTTGTTACCTCGGCGGACTCTGGTTCTCTCGTTGTCGATACGATAACCGCGGGCGGAAAAATGGATGCACCGATCAGGCAGCGGGTGTTCTGGTGTGTATTGACAGGTCTTATCGCGGTCGCTCTCCTCCTGGGCGGCGGCATGGCATCTCTGCAGGCGCTGACCATTTCTATTGGCCTGCCATTCTGCATCGTCCTGCTAGTCATGTGCGTGGGGTTAGTGAAGGGATTGCGCGATGAACGCCTTCGGTATTGACCATCAGTCAAAAATACCGCTGGCCGCCTTGTATAGCCTGGCCTGCAGCCAAAATGGCAGTGCCATTCGGACACCCTGAATCCGAGAACCACGCCCTTGTTTGAAACCTGCGACAGCGCAAACTGATTGCTTACATTTTGCGGGACCGACGCGGGAGGCGTTATGAAAAGCTGGGGCATATATATCATTGCTGCATTGGGCTTCGTCATTTACGGCGCAGTTACGGATGCCGATCGCGACAGCAGCGGTGCGATTGTAGGTTCAGGTAATGTCGATGCGTTTAATATCAGAGTGGGCGACTGCTTTGACGATTCCAGTTCGTACGACGACGAAGTTGACAGCTTGCCGGGTGTGCCCTGTTCACAGCCGCACGACAACGAAACCTATGCCGTGTTCGACGTCACCGTCTCATCGTATCCACAAGACGATGCCATGGCAGAACTGGCGAACGAATCTTGCCTGGAGCGTTTTGAAACTTTTGTTGGCAAGGAATACCAATCGTCTACGCTTGAAATCATGACCTTGTATCCAACGGCTCAAAGTTGGAGACAAGATGACCGCGAAGTCATCTGTGCAGTCTATGATATGAATGCCGCCAAGCTCGAAGGCAGCGTCAAGGGACGGGCACTTTAGTCGTCCTTGTAGACCTTTCCGCCTTTCATTACGAAGTCAACGTCGAGCAATTCCTCGATATTGTCCAATGGTGATCCGTCAACCGCGATGATGTCTGCATATTTGCCGGCTTCTATCGTGCCAATGGAATCCGACATATCCAATAGATCGGCACTATTGATAGTCGCCGATATAATGACTTCCATCTCTGGCATACCAGCCTCTACCATTAGCACCGCCTCCTCCGCGTTCGTGCCATGTTTCGATACGCCACTGTCGGTGCCGTACGCGATATTCACGCCTGCTTTGTAAGACGCCGCAAAGTTACCCTTCATATCGTTGCCGACCCGAATCGCCTTTTCCTTTATTGCGTCACTCATGAAATCGGACTCGAGCGCCATTTGCAAGACGGTTTCTCCAGCCAGCAGCGTGGGCACGAGATAGGCGCCTGTTTCATTGAACAATCGATGCGCTTCCGGACCGGCGTAGGTGCCGTGCTCAATACTGGCTACACCCGCTTTCAATGCGGCAATAATGCCGTCTTCCTCATGCGCGTGTGATGCAACCTTTCGGCCCATGCGCTTCGCAGCACGAACAATCTCCTCCAGTTCATCCATTTCCATTTGCTGTCCGGTCCCTGTCTTGCGGTCAGTCAGGACGCCACCGGTTGACGTGATCTTGATCAGGTCCGCGCCGTACTTGATGTTGTCGCGGGTTGCCCGCCGGCAGTCGTACGGCCCGTTGCAAACATTTTTCGATGTAAACACGTCCATCAACTCCGGCTTTACGCCGCTGATGTCCGCATGACCACCGGTAATGCCAACGGCTCCCGCGGCAATGATTCGCGGGCCGTCGACCCAGCCATTATTGATGCCATCGCGTAAAGCATACATTTCCTGCTCCGACGAGCCGGTGTCCCGTACTGTTGTGAAGCCCGCTAACAGAGTTCGCATGCCATACATGACACTGCGCATCTCGATTTGCTGAGACGACATTTCCAAATTCTCTTTGTCATTCTCCGGACCGAGCTCAAACTGCAGGTGGACGTGCATATCCATGAGGCCGGGAAGCACGAATTCATTCCTGAGATCGATAACCGTCACCTCGCCTTCGTATTCGGCAGCGTCAATGAAACCGTCTCTCACTTCTACGATTCGCTCGCCCTCGACCACGATCGTCTGGTTTCTGCCTGGAGATTCGCCCGGCACTGAGAGCAATACGCCTGCGTGTATGAGCGTGGTGTCGGCCACGGCGGCCGGCAAGGGTGCCAGCAACAGCGACACGACAATCAGGATGATCGGGCGAACATTCATAGAATTCTCCATTGGCTTTTGCCTATTGTATTGCGGGTCGAAGCGGGATTCTCGAATATTTCGAAAACCTCGGTTCGACCCTTATATACTGGACCGATGGACACGCTGCCAATACTGACGACCGAAATTATAGTCGTCATGTTGATTGTCGTATTCGCCGTGTTCATCTTCGCGACGGAACTGCTGCGTGTTGACGTAGCTGCAATGCTGATCATGACGCTTTTGGGCCTGCTGATATTCGTGCCGGGCCTTGAGAATTTGTTGACCCCGGATGTACTGTTTTCCGGTTTTTCAAGCAACGCGGTTATTTCAATAATTGGCGTCATGATTCTCGGCGGCGGTTTGGACAAGACCGGCGCAATGGACCGCGTGGCCTGGCTGATTTTGCACTACGGTGGCAAAACCGAAAGACAAATCGTTTCACTTACGGCGGGCGCGGTCGCCATCATCTCCTCGTTTATGCAAAACGTCGGCGCCGCCGCGTTATTTCTACCCGTTGTATCACGCATATCGTCGCGCACCCGATTACCCATGTCGCGACTGGTGATGCCGATGGGCTTTTGCGCCATTCTCGGCGGCACCATGACCATGGTCGCATCGAGTCCGCTGATCATGCTGAACGATCTGATCGACCATGCGAATGATAATCTTGGCCCGGACCAGGCAATGGAGAAATTCGGCCTGTTTTCAGTCACTCCGATAGGCGTTGCTCTGGTCTTAAGCGGATTGGCTTTTTTTATTCTGTATGGCAAGTACGTGCTACCGGCAGGCAGGCAGGTCAGCGCGTCCAGAAGGACCGGCACGATGCGCTATATGCGCAGTCTGCACGGTATTCGCGCGGCGGTTCGCGAAGTCGAAGTGCTTGAAGGCAGCATACTTGCCGGCATGAAAATTGTGGACGTCCAGGTTGAATACAGCGTTCGAATAGTCGCTTCGCGTTACGCTGGCAAAGTGCTTGTGTCGCCACCCGTTGAAGCACCTATCGCTGTCCCGGCGACGCTCGCCATAATCGCACAGCCGGATAAGCTCAAAAAATTCGTTGAAAAGAGCGGCGTGAAGCTACGACCAAAACTGCGTGAGTTCCGACATTTGCTTGCTCGTTCAATTGCAGGCATCGCAGAAATCCTGGTGCCGCCTGATTCGGGGGTCATTGGGCAAACTGCAAAGGAAATGCATTTCCGCATGACCTATGGCTTAAGTTTGTTGTCTGTCGTTCGTGCCGGAGAGGCAATCACAGACAAGGTTGCTGCAATTCCTTTCGCGGCCGGTGACATGCTTATTTGCCACACGCGCTGGGAGTATTTGGCACGCCTGGAGAAGGACCGTGATTTCGTTATTGTCACGACTGACTATCCACGAGAACAGCAGGAACCGTACAAACTCGCGCTGGCACTGGCATTTTTTGCTCTCGCCATTGGCATGATCATATTTACGAACATCATGTTACCGGTAGCGCTATTGACTGGTGCTATCGGCATGATCGTATCGGGTGTTTTGACCATGGATGAAGCGTACAAAGCGGTTAGCTGGAAAACCGTCTTTTTGCTGGCCGGACTACTGCCACTTGGTATCGCAGTCGAAACCTCGGGAACCGCGGCATATGTCGTGCAACATCTTCTCGAGCGCATAGGAGACGTTCCACCGTGGATTTTGCAAGTGCTGGTCGCGCTGTTGGCCAGCGGATTTTCGTTGGTCATGTCAAACGTGGGCGCGACTGTGCTGTTGGTGCCGTTCGCGATCAACCTGGCGCTGGCAACCGGTGCCGACCCGGCCATGTTTGCCCTGACAGTCGCCATTTCAACCTCCAACTCGTTCCTGATTCCAACCCACCAGGTCAATGCCCTGATCATGGGGCCCGGTGATTATCGTGTTGCTGATTTTCTAAAGGCCGGCAGCGTCATGACGGTGTTGTTTCTCGTTGTGTCGCTGGTGATGTTAAATCTTGTTTTCTAGCGCTATGGGGTACGCAGGGCGGTTCAGAACCCTCATTTTCGTCTGCATCGCGGCAACTGCATGCACGGAAGAGCCGCAGCTTCGCCTTGGGGGTGACTTGCTTCACGGTGAATTTGTCGAGGGCACAACGATAGCGGTTTTTCGCGGTATTGGGTTTGCCGAACCCCCGCTTGGCGATCTGCGCTGGCATAAACCGTTGCCAATACAGACGGTCGTTCAACACAGCAGGGCAAACGATTTCGCGCCAGCATGTATGCAACCGATGAGAATTCTCGACTGGTATCGTGACCTGGCAGAAACCTTTGGTGCTTCCCGCAACGTTTTTGACGACCTTGTCACGAGCGAGGACTGCCTGTACCTGAATATCTGGACGCCGGAATTGCGCCCGGATTTGGCGTTGCCTGTCATGGTCTATATTCACGGCGGTAGCAACAAAAGCGGCTGGTCCTACGAACCGAACTATCATGGGCACAAATTGGCGGAAGGTGGTGTGGTGATGGTCAGCATCGCTTACCGACTCGGTGTATTCGGCTTCCTCTCACACCCCGATCTCAGCGATGCCCCGGTCGTTGCAAATTTCGCACTTTGGGATCAGATTGCTGCGCTTCGGTGGCTGCAGGAAAACGTTCGACATTTTGGCGGCGACCCACAGAAAATTACCGTGTTCGGAGAATCCTCCGGTGCACAAAATATTCTCGCATTAATGGCATCGGATGAAGCCAAAGGCCTGTTTCATGGCGCGATTTTGCAAAGCACTGCGGGGTTTGGCATAGGACAATCGCCGCTACTTCATGATGAACAAATGCGTGGCGTGCAAACAGCAAATCTATTCGGCTTCGTCGGAGAGGATTCGTTGCAGAAGTTGCGGTCCGTTCCTGCGGCAGAATTGCTCCGCGTGTACGAGGAAAAATTCGCGAGTCTCTATCATTCTCCCGCTCTCGACGGGCAGATACTGAAAAAACCGGTGTGGGATATCATTTTGAGCGGTGACCTCGCCAAGGTCCCTTTTATTATCGGTAGCAATGCGGACGAATGGTATTCCAGTACGCCGGAAGACGTCACAGCGCAGAACGTCGAAGAGGCAGTTGAATCTTCCAGTCTGTTAAATTCGCCCGTGTCTCTCAAAGCCGTTAGAAACGAAACGGACTTTCGTGAAGCGATAGACAGAATCGAGACCGCTGAAAATATGCTGTGCCCGTCGCAGTACCTGGCCGGGCTGCAAAACGACTTGAAGAACAAAGCGTGGGTGTATAATTTCTCGCGAATTCGTGACGGTGTGGCTGGCGCCAGCGTACGCGCATATCACGGTGCCGAGTTGCCTTATGTATTTGGCACGCATGACTCATGGATAACAACGACTGATATTGATTGGCGGCTGTCGAGGGAAATGGTCGGGTATTGGTTGCAGTTTGCAAAGACTGGCAATCCCAATAGGGCAGGTTTGGCTGCATGGCCCGCTTTTTCAGGTCCTGATAAACAGGTGATGGAGTTTACAGACAAGTCATCACTGGTCGCGCCGCCCGATCCGGTGTTGTGTGGCGTATTTCGCGAGTCCATCGATCGACAACGAATTACCACAGGGACGCAATAAAGAGCAATGCCCATAGTCGCCCATAACAATCTGCCAACGTTCCTCCGGCTGCAGGACGACGGGCAGCAAATACTGTCGCTTGAACACGCGCAACAGCAAGATATTCGCGAGTTGCATATCGGTCTTCTCAATATGATGCCGGACGCGGCTCTGTCAGCCACCGAGCAACAATTTATCAAGCTGGTCGGCGCAAGCAACCAGATTGCCCAGTTCTACATTTATCCGTTCACGATTCCACAGATAGCTCGTGGACCAAAGGCGCGCAAGCATATCGACGAGTTCTATTTCGAGTTCGAAGAACTCGCAGAAAAAGGCCTGGACGCGTTGATAATTTCCGGCGCGAATCCAGCGACACCGCAACTGGACCAGGAACCGTTCTGGGAGCCACTGACCGAGATAGTGCAGTGGGCGCAAAGCAATGTCGCGTCCATTCTCTGCTCGTGCCTGGCAACACATGCCTTGTTGAAACACTTGCACAAGATCGACCGCCGGCCATTGCCATGCAAACAATGGGGCGTTTACAGCCACAATATTTGCGAACCCGATCATCCGTTAATGCGGGACATCAATACCAAATTTGACGCACCGCATTCTCGATACAACGAAATCAGCAGATCGCAGCTCGAGCAGGAAGGATTGGTAGTCCTCGTAGAAAGTCCGGACGCCGGCGTCCACCTCGCGGTCAGTGCCGATCAGTTTCGCATTGTCTTTTTTCAGGGACATCCGGAATATGACGCCGTGAGCCTGTTAAAGGAATACAAGAGAGAGCTTCTGCGATACCTGAATGGCCAGCTCGACGCGGCGCCCGCCCATCCCGAAAATTATTTCTCGGATGCTGCGATCAAGATCACGGACTTGTATATCCGGCAAAGTAAATCAGCATTATCGGCCGGCAAAGCCTTGCCCGACTTTCCGGCGCGCGAACTCGAGGCGTTGGTGGACAACACATGGGGGGATACTGGCAAAGCGATCATAAATAACTGGCTGGGGCTGGTCTATCGGTTGACAAATCTTGATCGCAAATTGCAGTATATGCCTGAGGTTAATCCGACCAACCCGTTGCAGCTAAATATATAATCATCACGATCGTAGCGCTTGATTCTCCGATACGTTACGGCACACATAAGGAAATACGTTAATGGGTTTCAGTACTCGACAGATTCATGCAGGTGTCACTCCCGATCCACAAACCGGTTCGATATTGACGCCGATCTACCAGACCACGACATACGTCCAGCCATCGGTCGACGAGTACATGAGCAAGGGCTTTACGTATTCGCGTTCCGGCAATCCGACGGTCAGGGCACTTGAGCTGAAAATCGCCGACCTTGAAGAAGGAGTGGACTGCTGCTGCTTCGGCACCGGCATGGCAGCGATCCAGGGCGTCATGCTGGCATTTTTAAATGCCGGAGATCACGCGGTAATTTCCGACGTCGCGTACGGCGGAACCTATCGTTTGTGTACCAAGGTACTCAGCCGCTTCGGCGTGGAGTTTACTTTTGCCGACGGATCGAACCCCGATTCGGTTGCGGCCGCTGTGCGCGACAATACAACCTTGTTTTTGACTGAGACGCCCGCCAACCCGACGATGAAATGTTCGGATATCGCCGCGATTTCAAAAATAGCCTCTGCTGCGAATGCGGTACACGCGGTAGACAACACATTTCTGACACCCTACTACCAGCTGCCCTTGAAACTGGGGGCCGACCTGTCCATTCACAGCACGACGAAATACATGGACGGTCACAACGCGACAGTCGGTGGCGCAGTGGTAAGCAAGACTATAGAACAAGGCGACGCCGTTCGTTTTATCCAGAACAGCACCGGCAGTATCATGTCACCGCAGGTGGCCTGGCTAACTTTGCAAGGCTGCAAGACACTTTCCGTAAGAATGGATCAGCAGTCTGCGAATGCAATGGAGATCGCCACATTCCTTGAAGCTCATCCCAAAGTTGAACAGGTCTGCTATCCCGGACTGCCCTCTTTCTCGCAACATGAGCTGGCGAGTCGCCAGGCAACTGGCTTCGGTGCCATGCTGTGGTTCGAGGTCAAGGGCGGCCTCGCGGCAGGCAAGAAATTAATGGACGGTGTCGAAGTATGGAGCCTGGCTGAAAACCTGGGCTCAGTAGAGTCACTGATCACACATCCGGTCACGATGACACATGCCGATGTCGAGGCAGCGGAGCGGGCACGGGTCGGCATCATTGATGGCCTGGTTCGACTGTCCGTCGGGCTGGAAGACGTCGAAGACCTGATAGCCGCACTGGACAAAGCGCTCGCGCAAGTCTGATTACCGGGACAAGAGCAATGGTTGGATAAGTGTCACATTTCTATCACTTTGACACGTTAAGCCTGCATGCCGGGCAGACGATAGACGGCGAATTTGGCGCGCGCGCGACGCCAATTTACCAGACTACATCCTACGTATTCCCCGACACGGACACTGCGTCTTCCATTTTCAACCTGGAACGCGGCGGACACGCATACAGCCGCATTACGAATCCGACGGTGGGTGTCCTGGAACAGCGCATCGCCGCTCTGGAAGGCGGGACGGCGGCAGTCTGTACCGCCTCCGGGATGGCCGCCACCTTCTGCGCCATCACCGCGATCCTGGGTCAAGGCGACCACATCGTAGCCAGCTCGCAGATGTATGGCGGAAATATCAGCCTGATGAAAAATACATTGCCGCGATTCGGCATCACGGCAACTTTCGTCAAGCCGACTGACATTGACGGTTTCCGGGCGGCAATTCAGGACAACACGCGACTGATTTACGGCGAGTTGATCGGCAATCCTGGCCTCGACATTCTGGATCTGGAGGCGATCGCCAGGATTTCAGACGAGAATCACATCCCGTTCATGGTGGATGCGACGTTCAACACGCCCTACCTGTGCCGCTGTTTTGAGTACGGAGCAAACATCACAATGCATTCCGTAACGAAATGGATGGGTGGTCACGGTACGGCTATTGGTGGCGTCATTGTTGACGGCGGCAACTTCGACTGGGGTGCGACAGACAAATATCCGACTATTACAGCGCCCTACGCGCCCTTTTCCGGCATCAGTTTCTGGGAAGAGTTTGGCCCGAGCGCATTTGCAACTCGAATTCGCGCAGAGGCTATGCGCGATATCGGCGCGACCATGAGCCCCATGACTGCGTTTCTCCTGTTGCAGGGTATCGAAACGTTGTCATTGCGTATGGACAGACATCTGTCCAACACCAAAGCGATGCTCCAATTTTTATCAAACCATGATCAGGTGTCCTGGGTCAGTCACCCTGACCTGCCATCGCATGCCAGCCATAAGATGGCGAAAAAATACCTGCCGAAGGGCGCTGGCTCGATCGTCAGCTTTGGCGTCAAGGGCGGCCGGGATGCCGGCAAGACATTTATCGAGAATGTTCAACTGGCATCGCACCTGGCCAATGTCGGTGATGCCAAGACGCTGATAATTCATCCGGCAACCACCACTCACGCGCGCATTGACGCGGCCGCGCTGATCGCCGCCGGAATATCCGAAGACATGGTCCGACTGTCGGTGGGTCTGGAAAACATCGAAGACATTAAAGCCGATTTCGAAACCGGTTTTCGCGCCGCCAAAAAGATGGCGAACGCCTGACCATGTATTTTGATATCGATGGGAAGCAGGCTTTCGCCAGTACCGGCGGCAAAGTGTTCGACAACAAACTGCCTACTGTAATTTTCCTGCATGGCAGTGGTCTCGATCATACTTTCTGGGGCTTGCACTCTCGATTTTTCGCGTTCAAAAACTACTCCGTTCTGGTTCCCGACCTACCGGGCCATACAAACTCGGATGGTCCGGCACTGACATCGATTGAGTCGATGGCCGACTGGCTGCACGACGTCGTTCACGCATTGGCGATCGCGGATATGTCCATCGTTGGCCACTCGCAAGGATGCCTGGTGGCGCTCGAATACGCAGCGCGTTTCCCGAAAAACCTGCGTAGCGTTTCTCTTATCACCAGCGGCCTCGCAACACCTGTAAATGACGCCCTGATTGATGCTGCCATGAACAAGCCCGAAGACGCCATCGCGATGATGATGTCATGGGGATTCGGCTCTGCCGGACATCTTCACCAGGGACCCATCCCGGGCAACTCGATGATTGCCGGAGGCCGAAAAGTAATGCGCGGTAACGCTCCGGACGGTTTGGCGAGCGATTTGAAGGCCTGCAACGAGTATAAGAACGGCTCGGTAGCAGCATCGAAAATGCCCTGCCCCGTTCAGGTCATCCTGGCCGGTCAGGATCGTATGGCGCCTCGCAAAGCGACTAAGGAACTGGTTGATAGTCTAAACGACCCTGAGGTGCACCTGATAGCTAACAGTGGTCACATGCTGCCGCTTGAGTTTCCGAATGAATGCAGGAAGTTGCTGCGATCATTTGTTTTCGAAAATAGTCCGGCAGCCTGATTATTTTCGCCGTTGCGCCAGTTACGGTTAACGAGTGATGGCACGCAGATGAAAAAAATCTTCATAAACCCGGACACCGGGCTGCTGCGGGCTGGCTGGCGAATCATGGCGTTCGTCCTTATTTTTGTTGCCATCACCGCAACCGGGATGATCAGTGTAAGAACAATTCTGGGATCGTTGCAGAAAAACTCTGTTTTGCAATGGTCGATCCTGGCTATTACTGCGACGACAGCAGTATTTATCGCGCGGAAGTATCTCGACAAGAAATCGTTGTCGTCCCTTGGCCTGAAATTCGACAAATATGCTGTGCTGGATATTATTTCGGGAATCGCGAACAGCGCCTTGGTGATGGCCGGTATTTTCTTTGCCATGCTTTGGGCGAATCTGATCGAATTTAACGGTTTCAGCTGGTGGACGGACGATGCGATAGCCGACGCGGGCTTTCGGATTGCGATTTTACCGGTTGTATTCGCCGTTGTGTACAAGCTCGGTATTGTTGCGTGGTGGGAGGAACTCGTATTCAGAGGATATTTTTTCCAGAACATGATTGCGGGCATGGGACTGAAATGGAGCATTATTCTGTCATCTCTTATTTTCGGTTTCGGCCATGCGTTGAACCCGGAAGCAACCCTGCTATCTAGCGTACTTATCGCATTGATCACACCACAGATGATTTATGCGTATTTGAAGACGGGCCAATTGTGGCTGCCCATTGGATTGCATTTCGGATGGAATTTTTTCCAGGCATCGATTTTTGGCTTCGCCGCCAGCGGACAGGATTCGCCAAGCTTGATTTCGCAGACGCCCGTCGGACCGGAATGGTTAAGCGGCGGTGAGTTTGGCGCTGAGGGGAGTGTCTTGATCATTCCGTTTACGATATTGTCTTACTTTCTTATTCACTACTGGGTACGCGCAACTCGACAACCCGATCAGAAACTTTTCGAAGTATTGGCATAAAAGGCAGTCCCTATGCGCAAATTAATACACTCTTGTTTGCTCCTTTCGATTATTGCGACCGCAGGCGCTACGGAAACAGTAACCGTGATCATGAGCACCAGTGCCGGAGCCGTGGTAATTGAACTTTACCCGGATGCCGCTCCTGTTACGGTAGCGAATTTTCTTGAGTATGTTGATGGCGGTCGTTACCGGAACAGCTTCATATATCGCGTTGTTCGTATGGATAACCAGGCGCAGAACAACATCATGATTGAAGTGATACAG